>Ga0181520_10000020_pt1 | contig 287160 bp, 284 predicted proteins | sample PEATcosm2014_Bin_29_FD_132451 | JGI IMG/M metagenome (GOLD analysis project Ga0181520, IMG submission 132451) | Peatland microbial communities from MTU Mesocosm Facility, Houghton, MI, USA - PEATcosm2014_Bin02_30_metaG | ecosystem: Environmental > Terrestrial > Soil > Wetlands > Peat | place...
GATGGTCTTGGGGAATACGCTGTTCGGGGCTTACGTAGCTGAACACATCCAACTGCTGCTCGTCGTCTCCACGCATAGCTATTTATTACCAGCTCGCGCTGTGGAAATGAGAGTAGTTTTTCAGCATCCTGCTAAGGATGCAGATTGGGTCTTTGCCAGCGTAAAGGCGAATGGAAGAATTCCCAGAGCGGCTTCTACGTGCGGAAAAGATTACCTCCGGCCATCAGCCGTCAAAGCCGGGGTGCTGGGTAAACAGGATAACCATCGTTTTGGATGGCATAACCTGCGGCATTCACTCGCAACCTTTCTTGCGACGAACGTAAACCTCAAGACGGCTCAGACCATACTTCGCCACAAGAAATTGAGTACGACCGCCGATATCTACGCCCATGCGGTACAGAGCAACCAGCTTGCGGCTCAGGGGCTATACCTTGACGCCATCAAGTTGGGCTCTCAGTCCGTCAACTAATCGGGTTGATATCGGGTTCACCACTCTTAAACCGGGTGTCGACATACCTGGGGTGACGGCGAAGCTTAGAGCGGAAATAGAGTCGGCTAATCAACATTGGAGCAGCGTAAATCGCACAAAACAAAAGCCCACTTCGCTGTGGGCTCGTTTGCTTCGGGTTGTGCATCGGGTTTACTACCAAAGAAAAACTGCCATTTAGACTCGTAACTTACTGAATCTAAATGGCGGGGTCGACGAGACTCGAACTCGCGGCCTCCGCCGTGACAGGGCGGCGTTCTAACCAACTGAACTACGACCCCGCGTAACTACGCGGATACAATCCCGACCCAAGTGGGCCTTCGCGCTGGCTCCGATAGGCTTGAGGAGTGGTGGGCAGTGAGGGACTCGAACCCCCGACATCCTGCTTGTAAGGCAGGCGCTCTAACCAACTGAGCTAACCGCCCTTACGGTGCTCCCTTTGCCGTTTGTCATGCGGCGCCGGGGGCGGCCTCTTGCGAAACCAAATCGCAAGTCGAGTATATGAAAGACTTGGGCCTCCGGTCAAACCGTACTGTGGAAATCGGCGGGAAGCAGGCAAACGGGCATCCCGGGTCAGCACACTTGGAATCAAACAACGTGTCACGGACGCTGTCCTACTACCATACCCGGTAAGCAGGTGCACAATGAAAGCAATTCTCTTTGTAGATGACCACGAAGTGCTGGCACGCTTGAGTTGCGAAATTCTACAATCCCACGGTTATCGCGCAGAATGTGCCTACAACGCTTCTGACGCATTGGCGAAATTCGAGAGCGATAAATTCGACATGCTGGTGACCGACTATCGCATGGATGGCATGAATGGTCTTGAACTCGCCAAACTGATTCGGCAGAAAGCACCCGACTTACCCGTAGTAATCGTGACCGGATATCCTCCGGTGGAAGGCAGCACCGAGGTCAATGCATGGCTTGAGAAGCACGATTTGTTCCCCGCCCTGCTCGAACAAATTAAAGGTTTTTTGGGTGAGGGAGACTCGCCGGAGATGGATGCACAGGAGACTTTGAACACCGCCTGAGCTACTTACGCATCGACCGGGACGATAGCAATGCCTCGTCCCGTCAACTCCCCCCTCCCACCTGCTACACTTTTCTAATGAAGCGTCTGATCGTAAATGCCGATGATTTCGGATTGACGCATGGAGTCAATTGCGGCATCGTCGCCTGCCACGAACGCGGCATCGTATCTTCGACGACCCTGATGGCGACCGGGTTTTGCTTCGACGAAGCCGTCGCCCTGGCAGCGGCAGAGATGCCGCAACTCAGCGTGGGCTGCCACATTGTGCTGGTGGATGGAACGCCACTGCTGCCGCCGAACGAAGTGCGCTCCCTGCTGGCGCCCGGAACGGATCGCTTCTACGATTCGGTTGGTGAATTGCTCCGGGCCGTGGCTCGTGGACGGTTCCGGGCAGATGAGGTGGAGGCCGAAGCCTGGGCCCAGTTCGCTCGCCTGCAGCGCTCGAATATCGAGGTATCGCATTTCGACGCGCACAAACACGCGCACATGTTCCCTTCGATTCTGAAACCCCTGCTGCGGGCGGCCTCGGCCCATGGCATCAATGCGGTTCGCAATCCTTTTGAGGCCCCTGGCGTAGTCACCTTCCGCGAAGCACGTGACAATCATTTACTGATCCGCAAGGCAGAGACCACGCTGCTTCGCACCTTGCTTCGTCGGCGCTGGCTCAATGCAGTGCACAATGCGGGCTTTGCCACCACGGATGGCAGCCTGGGCGTAGCCGCCACGGGTACGCTCAATGAGGCGAGTTTGCGAGCCATGCTCAAGAAGATGCCCCAGGGTATCTGGGAACTGGTGTGCCATCCGGGGTACAACGACCGCGACTTGGCTATTGTGCGCACCAAGCTGCGCGAATCGCGCGAGGTGGAGATGACTGCGCTGCGGGGAATCACTCGCAGCCAACTGAGCCAAGAGTACGGCATAGAGCTGGTTCCGTACCACGCGATTTCACCGCGAAGGGCGGTTGCGAACATCTAACAGGCTGCATCGGAAAACGAGAGTCCTGGAGAGTCATGCGGATCGGTATCACCTGTTATCCCACTTACGGCGGCAGCGGAGTGGTGGCCACCGAACTTGGCATTGAGCTCGCCAATCGCGGACATGATATTCACTTCATCTCCTATTCGCAGCCAATTCGGCTGACCGAACCACATCCTCACATTCACTTTCATGAAGTCGAGGTCTCGCAGTACCCACTCTTCGAATATCCGCCGTACGACCTTGCGCTGGCGACGCGCATGGCCGAGGTGGCGGAACTCTACGACCTGGATCTGCTGCACGTGCACTATGCCATTCCCCACTCGGTCTCTGCGATGCTGGCCCGGCAGATGCTCTGCAATGACCATGTGCGTCAGCCTCGTCGCCTGCCCTACGTCACCACGCTGCACGGAACCGATATCACGCTGGTGGGACTCGACCGCTCGTATCTGCCAATTACTCGATTTTCAATTGAGCAGAGCGACGCCGTCACCGCGATCTCGAATGATCTGAAAAAATCCACGATTGAAAGCTTCTCCATCACCAAGCCAATTCATGTCATCCACAATTTTGTAAACTGCGATCTCTACCATCGCGATCAGGAATTGTCTGCCCGGCGCATCGAATTCGCTGAGCCGGACGAGCGCCTTTTGGTGCATCTGTCGAACTTCCGGCCGGTGAAGCGTGTTACTGATGTGGTTGAGATTTTCGACCGCGTGCAGAAGAAGATCCCTGCCCGGTTGATGATGATCGGCGATGGTCCAGACCGGCGGGCGGCGGAACGTTTGGCTTGTGCGAAAGGAATTCACAAGAGGATTCACTTCATGGGCAAGCAGGACATGATCCACGAGAAGCTGGGAATGGCAGATGTGATGCTCCTGCCCAGCGAGATGGAATCGTTTGGCTTGGCGGCCCTGGAAGCGATGGCCTGCGAAGTCGTGCCGGTGGCCTCCCGCGTGGGTGGATTGCCGGAGGTGATTGAAGACCGCAAGGACGGCTTCCTCGCTCCGGTTGGAGACGTGGAAGCGATGGCTGCATGCGCCCTGGAAGTGCTGACCGATGATGGCTTGCTGGCAACCATGCGACAGCGCGCGCGCGCCACTGCGAAAGCAAGATTCTGTACGACCAAGATCATCCCACAGTATGAAGAGCTCTATCGCGGGCTGTTGGAACGCAGGTAGAGGAATACGGGAACGGACTTGCGTCCTCCGCAGTTCGGCTATCGCGGGCTGTTGGAACGCAGGTCGTAATTGACGCCGTCCATTTCGCCGCTGCGCGGAATAGGCAGCAGAATGCGGACGATGGTTCCGGCCCCGGTGCGGCTCTCCACCTCCACCCGCGCTGCGTCGCTGTAGAGCACGTTGAGCCTTTCGCGAACATTCGCCATGCCAATTCCCGTCCCGTGCTGGGGGGTGTTCCACTCGCTGACATCGGAACCGGGTTCGACAATGCCAACCCCATCGTCCTCCACCTCGATCACCAGCATCCCATCCACAATCCGGCTGCGCAGACAAATTGTGCCTCCGCTGATTTTCGGGGAGAGCCCATGCTTGATTGAATTTTCCACGATCGGCTGGATGAGCATGGTGGGAATCACGACCTCCAGACTATCCGCGTCGAGTTCTTTCACCACCTTCAGTTTGTCGCGCCCGAAGCGGATCACTTCAATATCCAGATAGTCGTCGATGAATTCAAACTCTTCGCGCAGTTCCACGAAGGAGTCGCCCTTCTTGAGCAAGCGGCGAAGAATCTTCGAGAGCTTCAGAATCATCTCGCGCGCGGTGTCCGGATCAAAGCGCACCAGCGAGGCGACGGAGTTGAGCGTGTTAAAAAGAAAGTGCGGGTTGATCTGACTCTGCAAGGCTTCCATGCGAGCTTGCAGCAGAAGCCGCTCCTGCTCTTCCAGTTTCATCTCAATGCGCGTGTTGTTCAGCACCTTGAGCGCAATCGCAACCGTCATTACCGACGTCATATAAATTGCGCAGCGCACCAGCCAGTTGGTGGAGTCCAGCGCCCACGTGTAGCGCGGAAAAAACTCCCGGGTCTCCAGGCGCAGAAACTGCAATCCCAGAATCATCAAAAAAAACGAGGTCTGCCAGTCGATAAATGACTTGGCAATGGTGCGCCTGATCCAACGGTAAATACTCAGGTCGAAAAGTGGACTGAATGACCAGATGGCCTCGCGATCCGTGGCCAACCCACGCAAAAATCCCGCGCTCAGCCCCGCCACTACATTCAACGGCAGGTTGAGATACTGATGCATGAACAGATAAGGCAGCGAGACCAGGATTCCACCGCAAACTCCCGCAGTTCGTCCGGCAATTACGCCAAGAAGAATTGCTGCCTCGAAGGAAACATCGGCGGCAAGAAAATTCTTGACCGTGCCGCGCACCAGCACCCCCAGCATGCATGGTCCGCCAACGTAAAGGACCATCTCGAGTTCTTCCCAGATGTCGCGATCCTCGTGAAAGAGCAGAACGCGAAAACGCCGGGACCGCGCCAGTACGCTACTGACTGCGGCTGAGACGCCAAGCTGGATCAGAAGGGTGATGAGAATAAGCGGCTGAGCAATCATCGCGAGATCATCCCTGATTTCCGGATTGCGCCTCAAACTGAGGCTCAGCAGATTGCGCGCCGGACCGAGCACGGGCCATCTGTTCGGCGCGTGCGATCAGCTCCGGAATCAGAGCTGCCGAAGGAACGCCGCCCTGAGCCAGATCGCGAGTGCCACCGCCGCGTCCACCGGCGGAGCTGACGATAGCCTTGAGCTGCGCCCCGGCGTCAAAGCTGCCTCCGGGCGACTGTGCAAAGACCAGTGCGGGAGCGCCCTGCCCTGCGCCCACCAGCGCGATCACATGATCTTCTGCCGCCACCAGCTTTTGCGCGTAGAGCTTCACGAACGCCAGATCGCGATCCGAGAAATATTCGGCGACGATTTTGCGCCCACCCTCGGTGGCAGTGCGCGTCAGCGTCTGTCGTGCGCTAAGCTCAGCAATTTCCGCAAGAAGCTTTTGCTGCTGCTTCTGGGCGGCTTTGCCGGAGTCGATCAGCTTCTGACTCTGCGCCGGAACTTCCCAGAGATGCGATGAGTAAAGCGCCGCAGTTTCGGTCAGAACCTGGAAATCCTTGCGAGCAATGCGCAGGGCGCGAACACCGCAGACGAACTCAACCCGTATCCCCTGCTTCACCTTCTCCACCTTGCGCAGTTGAATGTTGCCGATCTGCCCGGTGGTCAGGACGTGCGTGCCGCCGCAAGCACACAGATCCACGCCGCGCACCTCGATCAGGCGCAGGGTTTCATGCGCGCCATCTGGAATCTTGCGAACCCCGATCTTGCGCGCCTGTTCTGGCGTGGCCTCATGCGTAAGAACCTGACGATCCTCCCACACAACCTGGTTGGCATGGTGCTCCGCCAGTTCCAGTTGGGCTGGGCTGAGGCCCGTGATATCGAGGTCGATGGTGCAGGTTTCTTCGCCCATGTGGAAGCTGACCGTGGGCGCATCCAACAGCTTCAAAAACGCTGCCGAAAGCACGTGCTGTCCCGAGTGCTGCTGCATATGATCCTGACGGCGGTCCACGTCGATAAATCCACGGACGCGCACTGGCAGCGCAAGCGAAGCAACGAGATTCTCCACGACGTGCAAGATCGTCCCGTCGCCGTCATCCTCCATGACCTCGGAGACCCGTAGCTTTGGAAGAGGCACGGGCTCCTCGCCCTCGGCCGAGACGAACTCAATCCATCCGGTGTCGAAAGGCTGACCACCGCTGGTGGGATAAAACACCGTGCGGTCCAGCACCAGCGCGCGCCGTCCATCGGCCACTTCGCGCACCGCCTGGACAGACGCTACAAAGTCATAGAGAAATGAGTTCCGGTAATAAAGCCGCACGGTCATAAGCTGGAATCATACCGCCAATGCAGTGCGCGACGAAAACATCCCGGTTGCCCTCTCAAGAAACGCTCTCATCTTCCCCGGAACTCGTCGTTGATCACCCGCGCAGCTTTTATAGCTTTCGCAGCAGTCCGCTATTCTGCCGGAAAAGTTTGCGTTCGCGCCGCCGCTGAAAACCGGGCATCCCGGCGCGCTTATCTCTGATGCGAAGGGCCTGCTGTTTCGCCTCTTCGCGATGTCCGGTCTCGGCAAGGAATTCGGCGTAATGAAACTGCGTCTCGGTCAGGGTTGAGGTTTTCAGAACGTGCTCAAACAGGCGCTGAGCCCGCTCGATGTCCCCGGTCTTCCAATCGGCATAGGCCAGTAATCCGGCGGCGCGCTGGAAATCGTACGACGGGTCGGCGGTGACCACCCGCTCCAGGTCCGGCCGGGCGGCGACAAAGTCGCCCAGTTCCACCTCGGCAAGGCCCCGCCGGTAGAAAGGATCGAGCGAATCCGTCCGCTGCGCCAAAGCCTTATCGAAACAGGCGCGGGCACCGACCCAGTCGCCCTTGTCAAGCCGCAGCAGTCCGAGCTCTTCGTAGTTCCCCGCCGAGGGGTTTTGCCGGATGGCGGTTTCGACCTCGCGCAGCCGCCGCCCCCGCTCCACAAAGCGGAATGCACCCGGATCGAACAGTTCGGGGAGCCACTCAATCGCCAGATAGATCAGCGCGCCTAGAGGTCCCAGGAAAATAATGAGGTAAAACCAATAGAAACTGGGCTGGCGGCGGACGTAATGAACCAGCGCCACCACCATAAGCACAACACCGAATATGCCCCAGGAAAAAAATCGGGAAATCATCACCAGAATCCTAGCATCCCAAGTTGCTGATGCAGAAGTTGTAAAATCAAGATGTAATGTCTGCCGTTCGCCTGATTGCAATCGATATAGATGGAACTTTGCTGGATTCCAATTTCCAGGTGAGCGCGCGCAACCTCGTCACTTTGCGCCAGGCAAACGCCTTGGGAGTGGAAATTGCCTTGGCCACCGGGCGTCGCCACACCTTTGCCCTTCCCGTGGCGCGGGCCCTGGGCTTCGACGTAACCCTCATTAGCTCCAATGGCGCAATTACCAAGGCCAGCGATGGAAAGCTGTTTCACCGCGACCCGCTGCCGCTCGCATCTGTTCTGGAGTTGGTTGCTCACATGACCGATTTCCGGCGCAATCTGGTGATTACCTTCGACCGCGAGGATAAGGGCGCTCTGGTCCTGGAGACGCTGGACGAATTGAACGCCTCCATAAGAAAATGGCTTGAAAAGAATTCCCAGTACCTTCATTTCGTCTGTCCCATCGAGAGTGCATTGGCCAGCGACCCGATCCAGGCGATGTTCTGCGGAACCGTGGAGCGGATGATAGCCGCCCAGACGCAACTAAAGAAGAACAAAGGCCTGCTGACCCGGATCACTGCCCTGAAAACGCAGTATGACGAGCGCGACCTCTGTATGGTCGATATCCTGAACAAGGGCTGCACCAAGGGTGCCGCGCTCAAGCGATGGGCGGCATTCAAGGGATACAAGGCCGCCGAAGTCATGGCCATAGGCGACAACTATAACGATATCGAAATGCTGGAATTCGCCGGACATCCATTCATCATGGGCAACGCCACCGAGGAACTGCGCGATCGTGGTTGGAGGACGACTCTCTGCAACAATGAAAATGGCGTCGCGATTGCCGTGGAATCGGTCCTGGAAGGGTTAGAATAGGACGATGAGAGTCCCGCGCCTGATCACAACCCTGCTGCTGTTGACAGGCACCATCTTCGCGGCGGAAATTGCAGAATTACGCAACGGATTCACCATCCGCCACCGGACTCGGGAGATACGTGACGGCTCAGTGCGCCTCTACATGGATGAGCAGAAGAAGAGCTTTATCGATCTGCCCGTCAGTGAAGTGGAGGGCTACTCCAGCGAACCGGATTCCGAATTCGCACCCGATCCCGCGCTCCCTGCGAAAAGCACCAGCCAGATCGTCAGTGAAGCCTCGGAAAAGCACGGTGTGGACTCCGACTTCATCCGTAGCGTCATCAAGCAGGAGAGTGCCGGAAACGCCAACGCGGTTTCGCGCACCGGAGCGCGCGGTCTGATGCAGTTGATGCCCGGAACGGCATCGCAACTCGGCGTGAATGACAGCTTCAACCCCGAGCAAAATGTCCACGGCGGCGCACAATACTTGCGCGAACTACTGGAACGCTACAATGGAGATGCCATCAAAGCCCTGGCGGCATATAACGCTGGTCCCGGCGCAGTGGATCGCTTCCATGGAGTCCCGCCCTATCGTGAGACGCGGCAGTACGTGCAGCGCGTCGTCCGCGAGTACAACAAGAGCAAGAGCGTAGGGAAGTCCGCCGAGCCATCTAACGAGAAATCACAAACCACGGCCGCATCGCGCGGAAATGCCACCGCGGCGGAATAACACGTTTGCGCCAGGCGTTGTTAGGCCAGCTATTTGAAAGGTACCCGCGACCTCCAGCTGCGGTTCGCTCTCCTCTATGAAGAAGAAACAAGTTATTTCCCTGGTTATAGTTGCTGCGATCCTCGGAGCGCTGGTGTACTTTCAGTTTCGCTCCTGGCAAACCTTTGATTGGGCAAAGTTCCGCCAATATACCGGCGGGGTAAGTCTATGGCATATCGCTGCCGGAGTCGCGCTGATCTATCTGGCGTACGTACTGCGAGCCATCCGCTGGGCAATCTTTTTGAAGCCCACCGCACCTACCAGCTTCCGGCGGCTGCTCGCGCCACAGATCATCGGCTTTGCCGCACTTGGACTGTTTGGCCGCGCCGGTGAGTTCGCCCGCCCTTACCTGATTGCGCGCAAGCAGAAACTCACCTTCACCTCGCAGCTTGCGGTTTGGACGGTGGAACGCTTCTTTGATCTCGGCTCGGTGCTGGTCATCATGGTGCTGCTTCTGCTCGCCCCGGAGAGTCTTGTTCCCAAGGCAAAGGTGCACCTGTTCGAACAGGATATTCAGCGCGGCATACTCTCGCTTTCTTCCAGCGCGAGCCACAAGCTCCCCTTTGTCGCCGTTGCTGTACTCTTGCTCGTGGCGCTGTGTTTTCTGGTCAACGGGGCCGGAGGCAAGGCGGCCTACGCAGTCCGCGCCAAACTGCAGGCTTTCAAGGGCGGGCTGAACACGATCCACGATGTCTCTTCGTTCGTGCAACTCATCGTTGTCTCGCTCGGCATGTGGCTCATGATCGCCGGCGCTTACATTGAGGTTCTGCACGCCTATGGGAGAATTCCCGTACTTATGCCGGACGGAGCTTCTCACATAGCCGCCCTCGGAACACTCGGACTTGGCGACGTGCTGATCGTAATGGCCTGCAGCATGGCAGGATCGGTCATTCAGCTTCCCGGCGGTGTCGGGGGATCCCAGCTCGCGGTCATCGGCATCCTGCAGTCGCACTTCTTCAATGGAGACCCAACCTACATTACGCCCGAGCTGGCGGTAAGCTGCGGCATCATGCTCTGGCTGGTGACCTTCATGTCGGTCATTCCGGCGGGAGTGCTGCTGGCACGCTTCGAGAAGATCTCCTTCCTCCGGCTCTCCGAAGAAAGCTCGCAGGAAGAGGAAGAAGCCGAGGCCGAAGCAGCCAAGGCGCTGTAAGAGGCTGCTGCTTTACTATCCCGCTGATACAATTGGAAGCTCTACAGGCAGCTAACTGATAACTGAGATTGACAAGAAAGGCTGCGCAACCGGCAGTCGGCGCCAAGAGCACCATGAAATGTCCCTTCTGCGGATTTGATCAAGACAAGGTGGTGGACTCGCGCGAGAGTAAAGAGGGCGAGTCCATTCGCCGCCGCCGCGAGTGCTTGCGCTGCGAAAAGCGCTTCACCACCTACGAGCGCATTGACGAAATCCCATACATGGTGGTCAAAAAGGATGGACGGCGCGAGAAGTTCGAGCGCCAGAAGGTTCTCAGCGGTTTGCTCCGCGCCTGTGAAAAGCGCCCGGTCCCCATCGGCCAACTGGAACAGATCGTCAACGAGGCCGAGAGCTTCGTCATCGACAGCCCGGAGCGGGAGCGCAAGACCGGGGAGATTGGCGAGCTGATCATGAATCGTCTTCGTAATCTGGACAAGGTGGCCTACGTGCGCTTTGCCAGCGTCTATCTCGACTTCAAGGACGTGCACGAATTCATGTCGGAACTGCAGGATCTGCTGCGCTCTAAAGACGTGCGCGAGGCCAAAGCTGCGTTGATCGCGGCTGATCGCGGCAAACCCGTAGCCAAAGATTAACCGGCAGTTGTCCCATAAATTCAGGTGGAAACCGAATGACCCATAAAGTCACATTGACTCCGGGCGACGGAATCGGTCCGGAGGTTACAGCCGCGGCAACCCGAATCATGGAAGCCACCGGCGTCAAGTTTGAGTGGGAGAGCTTTGCCGCTGGCGCGGACGCTTATGCCAAATACCACGAGTACATCCCCAAGGAGCTGACCGAGTCCATCGAGCGCACCAGGGTGGCGTTGAAAGGTCCGGTCACCACGCCCATCGGCGGCGGCTTCAGCAGCATCAACGTCCAACTGCGCAAACAGTTCGAACTCTTCTGCAACTTCCGCCCCATCCGCAATCTTCCCGGCGTCACCACCCGCTATCCCGGCGTCGATCTCATCATCATTCGCGAAAACACCGAGGGACTCTACTCCGGCATCGAGCACGAGGTCGTTCCCGGCGTAGTCGAAAGCATCAAGATCATCACCGAAAAGGCCTCCACGCGCATCTCACGCTGGGCCTTTGAGTACGCCCGCAAGTTCGGACGCAAAAAGGTGCACGCCATTCACAAAGCGAATATCATGAAGCTCTCCGACGGACTGTTCATCCGCTGTTCGCGCAAAGTCGCCCAGGAATACCCGGAGATCTCCTATGGCGAGCACATTGTGGACAACACCTGCATGCAGTTGGTCACCAATCCTTACCAATACGACATGCTTCTGATGGAGAACCTGTACGGAGACATCGTCAGCGATCTCTGCGCCGCTTTCGTCGGCGGCCTCGGACTGGTTCCCGGCGCAAACTTTGGCACCGCGTGCGCCATCTTCGAAGCCGTTCACGGCTCTGCCCCGGACATCGCCGGAAAAGGCATCGCCAACCCTACCGCGGTGCTCCGCTCCGGCATCCTGATGCTGCGCCACCTCGACGAACAGGATGCGGCGAGCCAGGTAAAGTACGCCGTCCACTCGGTCTATCGCGAGGGTAAGCACATCACGCGCGACATGGGCGGTATGGCCTCCACCAACGAGTTTGCCGATGCCGTTATTGCGGCGATGGAAAGCGCTGCCTGGCGCGAGCAGGCCGCCAAGGAAACCAATCCGGTCTAGGCACCCCGAACTTTCTGGCAGTCCCGGAACTTTTCTGGGAAAATCTCGCCAGACCCGCACTCGCCCTGCATCGCCAGCCGCTAAATTATCATCTTCTCTCTTAATGAGGTTGTTAGAATAGGACGTTTGCCGGGACGAGGTTCCGGCGCACCCGGGAATATCGGGTCAGTCCGTAGCCAATTGAGCTCTCTGAAACTCATGACGCAATCTCTAAATGCACCAAGCACTCCCTATCATCGCGCGCACCATCGCTTTACCGTGCTGGCAGCCGGTTGCGTGTTTTTGCTGATCGTTGCCGGAGCCCTGGTGACCAGCAACGACGCCGGACTCTCCGTGCCCGACTGGCCCACCTCGTTCGGCTCTCTCTACCGGATTCCGCCGCTGGTCGGAGGGGTGAAATTCGAGCACGGTCATCGCATGTTGGCTGAGTTCATCGGCCTGCTGACCATTGGCGTTGCCGTCTGGACCCAGAAGGTGGACCAGCGCCGCTGGATGCGCGTCCTTGGCTGGAGCGCGCTGGGGATAGTCATTGCGCAAGGCGTGCTCGGCGGACTCACGGTCCTTTTCTACCTGCCGCCGGCGATCTCCACTGCCCATGCAACTCTCGCCCAGACCTTTTTCTGCATCATGGTCAGCATCGCCTTCTTCACCAGCAGAAGTTGGGTAGAGACGCCTGCCGCGGTGGTTCTCCCGGACACTCGCCCCCGACTGACTACCCTTTCCATGCTGACCGTCGCCGCCGTCTGGCTACAACTCATCATGGGTGCGGCGTTCCGTCATTCAGGCATCCGCCTCCTTCCGCACATCGTCGGAGCCTGCCTGGTCCTCTGCATGGTGAACTGGCTGGTCATTGCCACCCTCAAGCGCCATCGCGCGATATCGCAACTCGCGACTCCTGCGGCGGTATTGCTCGCCCTGCTGTGTGTGCAGATCACACTCGGTCTCGCCAGCTACATCACCCGCGTACTCTGGAGCCAGGCTGCGGCGGTCCCCCTTGCCAGCATGGTGATCTCGACGGTGGCCCATGTCGCCTGTGGAGCCCTGCTGCTGGCCACCTCGGTCGTCCTTGCGATTCAGATCCACCGCCATGCCCTGCCGGACTTCACATCGGTGCCGGTCTCGCCAGCGCCCAGGGAAGGCCGAACGGTACGCGCGTGACCACCGCGCCCGCCGCACCCCCGCCGCCCCTGGCCGTCATCCCGCGTGCCCGCGGCCCCTTGGAATTATTGCGCGACTATGCGCAGCTCACCAAGATTCGGGTGACCACGCTGGTCGTCGTCACTGCCTGGTGCGGATTCTTCTTCGGCCAGCGCAAGTCCGGTCTTCCTGTGCTCACCATCAAGCTGTTCTGTGCTCTGGTCGGAATCGGCATGGTCGCGGCCGGCACCGCCTGCATGAATGAAATTCTCGAGCGCAAAACCGACGCCCTGATGCGGCGCACCGCGCGTCGTCCGCTGGTAACCCACTCCATGAGCCTGGGCCATGCCTTGGCCGTGTGGGCGGCTCTGACCGTCAGCGGCGCAACGCTGTTGGCCGTCGAACTGAATCCACTGACCTCCTTACTCAGCCTACTGACGGCCGCTACCTACCTGCTCCTGTACACCCCGCTAAAGAAGGTCAGCCCACTGTGTACCTTCGTCGGCGCATTTCCCGGAGCTATGCCCGGAGTTCTGGGCTGGACCGCTGCCCGTGGCAAGCTGGAGTACGAGGCACTCGTGCTTTTCGCGATTGTCTTTTTCTGGCAGTTTCCCCACTTCCACGCCATTGCCCTGCTCTACCGCGACGACTATGCCAAGGCCGGCATTCGCATGTTGCCCGTAGTCGAGAGTGACGGACGCTCCACCGCCCGCCAGATTCTGATGTACGGAGCAGCGCTGCTTCCAACCACGCTCGCGCCCACCATGCTGGGCATGGCCGGACTCTCTTATTTTATCGGTGCGGCGGTGCTTGGTCTGGGGCTATTCTACTTCTGCGCCCGCATCTGGAGTGAGTGCCTGCCGCCCTCCACGCCACGCTCTAAAACTCTGGCGCGGGCTCTGCTTAAGGCGACCGTCACTTACCTTCCCTTGCTCTTTGCACTCATGATGCTGAACAGCGCGGCTTGATCCACGCCCGGCTCGTACCAGCTGAGGACCGAATTGATTTGACCACCCGGACACAAGAACGAGAACTCGACGCTTCCACCAGCAACGGCCCTGACACGGTCATTCAGATCGATGGTCTACGTCATCAGTACGGTGATCGCACGGCCCTCAACGGCGTCTCGTTCACCGTGAAGCGCGCTGAAATTTTTGGTCTCCTCGGCCCCAACGGCAGCGGTAAGACCACCATGTTCCGCATTCTTACCACCCTGATGTTACCCGTCGCCGGACGTGCCTTGATCCTCGGCCACGACGTAGCCCTGGAACCCAGTGACGTGCGCCGCCATATCGGCGTGGTCTTCCAGTCGCGTAGCATTGACGTGAAGCTTTCGGCCGAGGAGAACCTGATTCACGTTGGCCATCTCTACGGAATCACCGGCTCCGTGCTCAAGAAACGCGTGGCCGAAATGCTGGAGCGCGTCTCCCTCACTGATCGTGCCCACGACCGGGCTGAAACCTTTTCCGGAGGAATGCAGCGGCGTCTCGAACTGGCCAAGGGACTGCTCCATCGTCCCCAGGTTCTTCTGCTCGATGAGCCCACCACCGGCCTCGACCCCGGCGCCCGCCGCGACCTCTGGCAGTACCTGCAAGTCCTGAGGGATCACGAAGGCGTAACCATCATCGTGACCACGCATCTCATGGAAGAGGCCGAAAAATGCGACCGGCTCGCCATCCTGAGCCACGGTAATCTGGTCGGCCTCGGCACGCCTGCGCAGTTGAAGAGCGAGATTGGTGGCGACGTGATTCTGCTCGACGCTCGCGACCCGCAAAAGCTCTCTACGGCAATCACCGCGCGATTCGGCGTTGTGGCCGCCGTGCTCGACGATGGCCGCGTGCGCATTGAACGCGAGGCGGGGCACCGCTTCATCACCGATATTGTCGAAGCTTTCCCGGGCGAGATCGATTCGGTCAGCGTCAGCAAGCCAACCCTGGAGGATGTCTTTATCCGCCGCACCGGGCATCGCTTCTGGAACGAGGATGCGCAAGGGCTGGAGCAACGCGCCGCCGAAACCACAAAAAAGAAAAAGCATTAACCAGAATTGGGGAAGAATTTGGCAACGCATACCACATTAGATCCGGCAACAGGGCATCCGGCGACCATGACGGGAACCACCTTCGGAGTGATGCCTGCCCTTTCACTCTGGCGGCGCGAGGTGGTGCGCTTCTATCGCAACCTCAGCCGCGTGGTTGGCGTCATTGCGTCGCCACTGCTTTTCTGGGTGGTCATCGGAGCGGGATTCGGCAACTCCTTCCGCAATCCCACCACGGGCAACGGCCAGAACTACCTCGATTTTTTCTTCCCCGGCGCGCTCATGATGATCGTGCTCTTCACCTCGATCTTCGCCATGATGTCGCTGATCGAGGATCGCAACGAGGGGTTTCTGCTCTCCGTGCTGGTCGCTCCAGTGCATCGCTCGGTGATTGTGCTGGGGAAGGTCCTCGGTGGCACCACGCTTGCGACTCTGCAGGGATTGCTCTTCCTGGTCATCGCGCCGCTACTCGGAATTCACTTCGGCTTGGTGCAATTGCTCCTGGTGATTCTGGACATCTTTCTCGTTTCGTTCTCACTTACTGCACTAGGCTTCATCATCGCCTGGCCCATGGACTCGACCTCCGGGTTCCATGCCATCATCAACCTCTTCCTGATTCCACTCTGGCTGCTCTCTGGCTCGCTTTTCCCTGTAAGTTCGGCATCGCCGTGGATGGCCTTCCTGATGCGGATCAATCCCCTGACCTACGGAACGGAGGCTCTGCGCGGACTGCTTTTTCCGGCCACCGCCTCGCCTGAGTTCCCGCTCGCAACCTGCCTTGCGGTGCTCGTCATTTTCACCCTCGTCATGTTCAGCCTGGCCTTTGTCGTAGCCAATCGCCGCAGCACCAAACCGGCAGCCTGAGGATTGAGAGATGCAAGTGCCCGCCCTTTCCTACTTTCCGGCTATCAACGCAACCCTCAACGGTACCGCCGCGGTTCTCCTGCTCACCGCCAAACGCTTCATCGGCCGCGGGCACATCGAAGCTCACAAGCGCACCATGATTGCGGCCTTCACCACCTCGGTCGTCTTTCTTACCTGCTACCTCTATTACCATGCCCACGCTGGCGTCCTGCACTTTGCCGGACAGGGCTGGCGGCGTCCCGTGTACTTCACTCTGCTCGCCAGCCACACCCTGCTCGCGGTTGTGATCGTGCCTCTGATCCTGCTCAGCCTCAGTCGCGGTCTCAAGCGTCAGGATGCCAGGCACGTAAGGATCGCTCCGCTTACTTATTGGCTCTGGCTCTATGTTTCCGTAACCGGCGTGCTGATCTACTATCTGCTCTATCATCTTTGGCGCGGTTGATAGCGACGCCGGTGAGATCGGCATCGAAGAATGCACCGACGGTTTTTCGCGGCCTCGAACCAAGTAGGCCGCCGCCTCGCGCAATTCATCCAATCACTTGTGTAGTGATCTCAGGTGACCGTCCATGACTCACGAAGGTGGAGCAATCTACGCGGATCGTGCCGAAGCCGGACGCGTTCTGGCCGGCTTGTTGAGCAACTTTCGTGCGACTCCCGGTGCCATGGTGCTCGCGCTGCCGCGTGGTGGAGTACCCGTAGGCTTTGAGATTTCCCAGCGTCTCCATCTCCCACTGGATGTTTTGATCGTTCGCAAGCTCGGCGTTCCTGGGCGGGAAGAACTCGCCATGGGCGCAATCGCTAGTGGGAATTTAGTCGTCCTGAATCAACCGGTGATTCGTGCCCTGCACCTTTCGGCAGAAGAGATTCAGCGTGTCGTCAAACGCGAGCGGATTGAGATCGCTCGCCGCGAAGAGCAGTTTCGCGGCAACCGTCCCGCCCCCGACGTTCGTGGGCGAGTGGTGATTCTTGTCGACGACGGTCTCGCCACCGGCGCAACCATGCGAGCGGCAGCGCAGACCATTCGAGCACGTTCGCCGGAACGTCTCATTGTCGCCGTCCCGGTCGGATCGCGAGAGGCTTGCAGCGAACTCCAAGCGGATGTGGATCAGGTGGTCTGCGCGGCGACACCGGCCCATTTCTCCGCCGTCGGAGCCCACTATCGCAGCTTTTCCCAAACCACTGACGAAGAAGTTCGCGAATTGCTGGCCGCCTCGCATAGCCTCATCTCCGAAAGCCGCTAAGCGATTCGAAGGCGCTGAGTTCACTGGTAGACCTCTATCTGATCGTCGTCGCAATGCAATCGGAATCCCGCGCGCTTGATGCGCCCTCCTTACGCCAGGTTGTCCGGTTGTGAAAGCCATTGGAGTATTTCAGATTGGCTGGACTTTTGATCTGATTTTAACTTCCCTGTAATGTTCCCCCACTAGAGTTTGGTTAACCAATTTTTTCGGCCTCACTTGGCCGAGTACACAAAGTAATCATGCCTATTTTTCGCATGAGTGCGCAAAATCGGGGCGTTGTTTCCGGCACCTCCCGGCGGAAGCGGACGCCCAGCCCAGTTGAATTTCAGTTTGCGTGTCCCCCAAGGAGATCGCCGTGAAGTTTCGCTTCTGGACTGCAGCATTTGTGATCGTGTTATTCTCCGCGCTCTTGTCCTCTTGCAACAGCAAGTCCGCTGCTTCCACTGAAGGCGTCAAACTACAGGGAGCAGGCGCCAGCTTTCCCGCGCCTCTCTATAACAAGTGGTTTAAGAGCTACAGCGCCTCACACCCCGATGTAGAAGTGGACTATCAGTCGGTGGGCAGCGGCAGCGGCAAGAAGAGTGTGATCGACCACACGGTCGATTTTGGCGCCAGCGATGCGGCGATGACCGATGAGGAAATGGCCCGCGTACCCGGCGGAGTGCAGTTGTTTCCTATGACTGCCGGAGCCATCGTGATCGCCTACAATGTGGACGGCGTGACCGGGTTGAAGCTCTCCCGCAAGGCCTATACGGGCATCTTTCTCGGCAAGATTAAGAAGTGGAACGATCCGGAAATTGCCTCGTCGAATCCAGGAACAAAGTTGCCCGACCTGCCGGTCAACGTAGTGGTCCGCGCCGACAGTAGCGGCACCAGTTTCGTTTTCTCCAAACATCTCAGCGCCGTCAATGAAGACTTCAACAAGTCGGTCGGCGCCAACACCATGCCGAACTGGCCAGTAGGTACCAAGAGCAAGGGCAATGAAGGCGTGACCGCGAGCCTCAAGACCACTCCCGGCGCCATCGGTTATGTCGAATACGGCTATGCCAATAGCCAGAAACTAAATACCGTGGCTCTTGAAAACAAAGCCGGAAAGTACGTGACCGCTTCCACTGCCTCCGGTCAGGCCGCGCTGGCTTCGGTTACTCTGCCGGACAACCTGATCGCCTGGGCTTCCGATCCTGCTGCTCCTGACGCCTACCCCATCGTGACCTATACCTGGTTGATCTGCTATCGGAAGTATCCCGATGCCAAGAAGGTTGCGGCCATGCAGGATCTCTTGAAGTACGGCCTCACCGACGGACAGAAGGACGCCGAAGCATTGGGCTATATTCCGCTTCCTGCCAATGTAACCAGCAAGGATTTGGCTGCCGTGCAGACAATCACGAATTAGCGCTTGAAGGGTGAGTTGATGGCGAGTAACAGTCAAGTGGCACCGACCAACGCTTCGGTTCGGGAAACCATCTTCGCAGTTCGACCCGGCGAAATTACTCAGGCGCCGACGCGCGTTCAATCGTTAGTTGACGTGGCCTTTCGTCGCCTCAGCTTTTGGTTTGCCTGCTGCACCATTCTGCTGGTCACCTTCATCGTCCTGCGCATCGCCGTTTCGGCGCTGCCTGCCATGCGGCATGACGGGTTGTCGTTTCTTACCGGGCGCGTCTGGGACCCGAACACCGGACAGCACGGAATCGCCGCTGAGATATGGGGAACACTCTATACCTCGGTTCTCGCCCTGGCGCTCGGCACCGCGTTTGGTTTGGCTGCCGCTCTCTTCCTCAGCGAAGGCTACATGGGACAGGCGATTTTTGCTCTTCTGCGGACCTTCCATCTTCACCTGCACCCCTTCTGGTCGAAAGTTCCTGACAAGGTGGAAGACCTGTTGAAGCAGTTGATCGAATTGCTGGCGGCAATCCCGAGCGTAGTGTACGGGCTGTGGGGATTGTTCGTGGTCATTCCGCTGATTCGTCCAGCGTGCAACTGGCTGCACCTTAAACTCGGCTGGATGCCGATGTTCTCTACGGATTTGAGCGGCCCTGGCGTATTCCCTGCCGTAATCGTGCTGGCAATCATGATTCTGCCAACGATCACCGCGATTAGCCGCGACGCACTGGTCTCGGTTCCACCAAAGCTGAGGATGGCGGCTTACGGGCTGGGAGCTACCCGATGGGAGACCATCACCGGCGTTATTTTACCCACCGCTTCACGCGGAATTTTCGGTGGCATGGTGCTGGCCTTCGGCCGGGCTCTCGGCGAAACCATGGCCTTGGCAATGCTCGTGGGAAACGCCAACCAGATCAGTGTTTCCTTATTCTCGCCCGCCAACACGCTTGCGGCACTGCTGGCGAATAACTTCCCCGAAGCGGGACCCAAAGAGGTTGGCATTCTGATGTACGCAGCGCTGGTGCTGCTGGCGATCACGCTGGTCGTCAACATCTTTGGTGCTCTCATCCTGCAGCGCGCCTCGCGCAGCGCGGCGGAGTAAGCGCCTATGTCAGTGACAAAGCTCAATCCAACGTCGAGTGTGCCCGATCCGTTCGCCGGAGTCGATTTCAGACAACTCGAACATTCCTTGCGCAGGCCGCGCACACTCATGGATTTTCTTTTGAGCGGACTGGTAACAGCGACGACCTTATCGGCGCTGGTGCCCTTGTTCAGTGTGATCTGGATGCTGGCCTGGCGTGGAGGACGGCGACTGAGCATGGCAGTGTTCACCCAACTGCCTCCTTCGGCGATGGAAGCCGGTGGCGGCTTTGGCAATGCGATTGTCGGCACTCTGTTGATGGTTACTCTCGCCGTCGTGATTACGGTTCCGGGCGGCATCATGACCGCCATCTATCTTGCTCAGAACCGTCACAGCAAACTCGCGGAAGCAGTGCGTTTTTCCGCCAAGGTGCTCACCGGCTTTCCCTCAATTCTCGCTGGCGTATTCGCCTATGGTGCCATCGTGCTGACCACGGGAGGTTACTCGGCGATTGCGGGCGCGGTCGCGCTCTCCATCCTGATGTTGCCCACCATCATTCTTACCTCGGAAGATGCCATACGGATGGTGCCTTCGCGTATGAAGGAAGCGGCCATCGGCATGGGCGCCACACCTACCCAGACGGTCTGGATGGTGCTCATACCGACGGCGTTTCCGGGAATCCTCACCGGGGTCATGCTGGCCGTGGCGCGCGCCGCAGGCGAGACCGCACCGCTCCTGTTCACCGCGCTGTTCAGCAACTACTGGCTCTGGTCACATGGCCACGCGCAACTGATGCGCCCCACCGCCTCGCTGGCAGTTCTGATCTACAACTTTGCCGGAATGCCGTTCGATAACCAAGTGGAACTGGCGTGGGCCGCAGCCCTGGTCCTCGTGTTGCTCGTGTTGGCAGCCAATCTGATCGGACGGAGCTTCTCCGGACGCCAGGTTCAACAGTCTTAGGAGATATGGTGATGGCAACGGAAGCGATCCCCCAACCCGATTCGAATTCTAATATCAGCGTCCCCCACGCGCACGACCATAATGTCGTGGTCGATTGCCATATCCGTGAGCTCTATTACGGAAGTTTCAAGGCGGTTCGCGACACCGCAATCCCGGTCAAGAAGAACTCCATCACGGCGTTCATCGGACCCTCTGGCTGCGGCAAGAGCACCGTGCTGCGCTGCATCAACCGCATGAACGACCTGGTGCGCGGCTTCCGCTTTGAGGGCCATGTGCGCTATCGCGGACGCGATATTTACGATGCCGCCATCGACCCTGTCGCGGTGCGTCGCTTCATCGGAATGGTCTTTCAACAGCCCAATCCGTTTGCCACCAGCATCTACAACAACGTTGCGTTTGGGCTGCGCCTCAACGGCTACAAGGGCGACAAGGCGGAGAAGGTTGAGCAGGCTCTGCGCGCTGCTGCCCTGTGGGAGGAAGTAAAAGATAAGCTCAACAAGAGTGGCCTCTCGCTCTCGGGCGGACAACAGCAGCGCCTCTGTATCGCACGTGCCATTGCCACCGAGCCCGAGGTTCTGCTGATGGACGAGCCTTGCTCCGCGCTCGACCCCATCGCTACCCGCAAGATTGAGGAACTGATGCTGGAACTGCGCAAGCGCTTCACCATAGCCATCGTCACCCACAACCTGCAACAGGCCCAGCGCGTGGCCGACTATACCGGCTTCCTCTACGTTGATACCACGCAAGGCGGACGCACCGGCTACCTCGTCGAGTTCGGTGACTCCAAGCAACTGTTCGGAGCACCTGTCCACAAGCATACCCAGGACTACATTCGCGGTGAGTTCAGTTAATTCAGAGGCACGGCTCAGTGCAAATCAGCGGAACGCGATCTTCTCGTCGATTTAGTTCCCGTTGGTCTCCACAACCGCGATCTCCGGCGGTGGCATGATTCCCAGTTCCTGGTAAATTGGCTTGATCTCCCGCCGCACGCTTTTCAGCCGGGTCGTAAACCAGAGCGCCCCCGCAATCACCACGCTGCCGTTCACGATCACCGTCAACGGGGCGCCCATCGCATGTGCCATGGCTCCGGCCAGCAGGCTGCCAAACGGAGCCATGCCGACGAACGCCATGGTGTAGTAACTCATCACCCGCCCGCGCTTATCCTCACTCACAATCGTCTGGATGATGGTGTTGCTCGCCGCCATGCCTTGCATCATGCCAAAGCCGGTCAGCACCATCATGGCCAAGGAGATCCACAGCGACTGTGACAACCCGAACAGAATCAGACCCGCGCCAAATGCCGCCGCCGCAATGGGAATCATCTTCGTAAGCCCGCGCACGCTCCGGCGCGCTGCCATCGACAACGCCGCCGCCAGTGCCCCCACGCCCGAGGCTCCCATCAGAAAGCCCAGCGTATGTGGCCCGCCATGCAACACCTTCGACGCAAACACCGGTATCAGCACGGTGAACGGCATGCCCATCAGGCTCACCAGCGCAAACAGCAACAGAATCGTTCGCAGCGGGGCTGACCTTGAGACGTACGTCCAGCCTTCCCGTAGTTGCTCCAGCATCGAGGTGCCCGCGCGCCTCAAGGCCGTCACATGCACCCGCATCATCAGCAACGATGCCAATACCGCCAGATAACTCACCCCGTCAATCAGAAAGCACCAGCCCTCGTTGGTCGCGGCAATCAGCAAACCAGCCAGCGCAGGCCCCAGCAGCCGGGCCACGTTCACCATCGATGAGTTGATGGCAATGGCGTTACCCAGATCGTTCCTGTCCTCAACCATCTGCACCAGGAAGGCCTGTCGTCCGGGCATGTCGAACGCATTGATAACCCCCTGAAACACGCTCAGCCAAAGGATTTCATGGATGCTTACCCGGTGGGTGAGCGTCAGCGCGGCCAGTGCCAACGACTGCACCATCGCCAGCGTCTGCGTCGCCAGCAGCACCCGTCGCCGGTTCCACCGGTCCACCCACACTCCGGCAAACGGTGCCAGGAGAAAGGTAGGAATCTGCCCAGCGAACCCCACCGTACCCAGCAGAATCGCCGAACCGGTCAGACGGTATACCAGCCAGGAAGTGGCAACCCGCGTCATCCACGTGCCGATCAGTGAAATACTCTGGCCGCCGAAGAACAGACGGAAGTTGCGATGACTCAGGGCTCGCCAAGCATGCGACATCCCCGGTAAGACACGGCTCTCCCGTGCGGAATCCTCCGCCATCGCCCCGTCCTTCCGTTGCTCGCCTGAATCACTCAAGTGTTTGCCGTTCTCAGAATACCGCCCCGCCCCATCAGCAGCACAATCGGCCGGTCTGATTCGCCAATGCCGCAACTGCGGCGCTATGGTGAAGGTCCCTCAGGCTACTCGTGATTTCTGCGCATCACACCGGTTTCGAAATAGCTGGACTGGAACTATGCAACGCCGGCACCGACAGCAAGCAGTTCGAAGAGCTCACAACTTGCAACCCTGGTGGCAGCGGCTCCCCGAAGCTGCGGACCGCGTCCGCCCGCTCTGGCGGCACGTACTTGGACAGAAGCTGGATGGTTTCTTCGGTGATGCCAAGCACAGTTAGCCGCGAGATTGCCTGCTCGCGAACTGCATCCTCGATGTCACGCGAGGAGTCGTCAGTGCGCCGCGCAATCTCCACAACTGCGGCAGCCGTCATCGTCGTGAACGTGGATAACTCCAGCAGAGCTTTCAGCCACTCGCCCGCAGCTTTAGCCGACACCACGGAATGCAGCGGCCCGTACAGCGGAATACGCGCGCCCAACCGGCCCAGCGACCACAACCAAATTGCATCTCCCGGTTCTTTTTTGATCTTCGCCAGCAGTTCATGACCAAGCGCGGCACGGGCGTTGGCGGAAAGGTGTTCCAGGTTCGCCACCAGCCGCCAAGCCTCGTACTGGAGCTGCCGGTTCCTGCGGCTCTTCTTCTTGCTGTCTGCCCCGCTGACATGCTCGCGATACAGCTGCTGTTGCCTGCTGGCATTGATGCCACCGGCGATCCGGCGCAACAGCATCAGCCTTTCGATCTGACATTGCAAATCGTCCGCGAATGCCAACTCGCCCGACGCGGCAAGCAGGCCGTTCACGCGCGCATCATCCCCCGGCGCGCCAAAGCCCGGCCGCAAACAGAGGCCGGATAGATGGAGCCAGCGCAACTCATGGCGCGGAGACCTCTTACGCCCGGCCGCAACCTCGATGAGCACGTCGCTGAAACGGCGCAGCGCCGCAACGGGCCACGAATCTCTCTTCGTACCGAGCGCCGCTTCCATCTGGCTGACAAGAGCCTCGGACGCGTCGCCATCCGCGTAGCCATCGCCGCCAGGTGTGGCGAATACATTGCGGATCAGTTGCGCACCGGATTCGACCTTCGCATCGGAAGCCGTAACGACGGTGGAACGCGTTCGTACCGCTCGGGGATTCTCCGTGTCGAACTGCTGCGCCTGCGCCTCTTCGCCGCGCAGTTCGAATTGCAAGCGCCAGCGATGTTGCGTATCCCGCGATTCACACCAGAGTTCGAGCGTGCCAACCTCGGTGAAACTGGCTCTGAGACGCACCGTCAGATAAAGCTCGCGCATCTTCTTGCCGTAGCGCAACAAACTCACCAGCGGAGCATGGCGGTGCACGTCCGCTTCGTCCAACCTCGCGACTTCGCCGTGGGCATCGTGCCGGGTACGCGAACTGTATAGCGTAAACGACACCGGACGGTTGGCCAGCACCGAGAACTCGCGGCTTAGCAGCGGCAGCGTCGTTCCCTCTTCGACTCCAGCGGGCAGAATACAGATGCCCTGCAAGCCCTCGTCCGAACCCCCGTCGCCGGAGGTCAATCCAATGTAATACGTGCGGGCATTGCCTACCCTGATACGAGAACCGCTGCCCCGCCGCACGCGGCCATAGTAGGCAGCACCACGAGCCACCGCACTCTCGACCGCTTCGTTGTTGAGCAGCTTAGGCTGCCAGCCGCTTTGAGCTCCGCCGAACCATGCGGCGATGGCCTCCACAATCCGCTCGCGAGTTACCGCCGGCGTGCAGAAGCCGCCATTGAAAAGCACGGCATCGGGCCGAGCCATTGGCTGTCCCGCGGACGAAGTATTCATCGTGATCGCCGCCTGCGTCAAAAAAGCGGCGAGATGCTCGGTGATGGCGGGATCGGCAGCGTAAGGCAGTCCGAGTTCGCGCAGGCCGGTCGACCGCCCCCGTGCCGGCATCGCGTCCGGCGCCGTGATCGGCAAAAATCCGTCTGTCAGAATCTGCAAGACTTCCTCGCGCGTCAGGTCAACACTGAGCGCCTGCCCGACCACGGAACGGCCACTGCCCAGCAGCGTCACCGGCACGCGTTCCAGCGACGAATTGCTCAACAGCCGTTCTTTCGCCGCACAGCAGGCCCGGCGTAACGCATACCGCTGCCGCAGCGTAAGCTTGATCTCCTTGAGCTTCTCCAGTTTTTCTTCTATGCGGCGCGCTAGGGCAAAATCAAGATTGTCGCCGCCAAGCAATAGGTGCTCGCCGATGGCGGTCCGCTCAAACTGCAACTCAGCGTTGACCAAGTGAGCGCGCACCAGGCTGAAGTCGCTGGTGCCGCCGCCAATGTCGCAGATCAGAATCAGTTCGCCATCGCGGAGTTCTTCACCGCTCCCCGCCGGAGGCAAAGATGAGCCACCTGCCTGCTCCTGCCGATTCGCCTCGATCCACGCATAAAACGCGGCCAGCGGTTCTTCCAGCAGAGTGAGCTGGTCGAATTTCGCAATGCGCGCAGCTTCTACCGTCAACTCACGCGCTTCCTCGTCGAACGAAGCTGGCACGGTGAGGACGATATCCTGATGCTCAAAGCGGCTTTCGCTATCCGTCCCGAGTGCGCCATTCCAGGCGTCGCGCAGATGCATCAGGTAGCGGGCCGACGCCTCGACCGGGGAAATCATCGGCTGCGGCGCTTCGGCTTGCGACGGCAAAATCCTGGCGCGGCGATTCACCCCTGGATACGAAAGCCACGACTTGGCCGACGATACCTGCCGGCTTGGCACGAGTGCGCCTTGATCGCGGGCGAGCACGCCCGTGACCATGGGCGGGTCTTCATCCCAGGTGGCGCTCACGGCTCCGGCCGACAACTCTTCCTGAGTGGGAAAATAAAGGAAGGAAGGCAGTGTGGGAAGTGTACGAATCTCCCCGTGTGCAATCAACTGCGGCACGACGAAGACGCGAATGGCGGAGCCCGCTTCGGCTGCTTCCTGCGTATCGAGGTACGCTACCACAGAGTTGGTCGTGCCTAAGTCGATGCCAATCAGATAACGGGAAGCCACCGGCGATCTCACCTCCCGGTCTTTTCCCTGATGTTCAATTCGAGTTTCCAGCGGTGCTCTCCGTCGCGCGATACGCACCAAACCTCAAGCGTGCCCAGTTCGGTGACGCGAGTCTCAAGCCGCACCGGTACCACCGTTCCCTGCTGGCCATCCAGCTTCAGCGTAACCTCTAGCGGGCTGAGTTCCTCAATGTCGCCGCCCCAGTCCTCCAGCAGACTACCGGCCTCGTCCTGCTTGCGGAGGCTGGAACTGAGAAAGCGAAACTCGGCTGGTTCGCCGACCACGAGGCCGAACTCCCGATTAGAGATCGTCGCCTCGGTACCCTCTTCCATGCCAAAGGGAACGACGCAAAGCGCCTTGAGCGGAGCTTCCATACCGGGCACTGCGGGCATGGCGCTTTCGATTCCGATATAGTACGTGCGCGATGCCCCACTGCGAATACGCACCCCGCGGCCTCGACGGGCCATGCCATAGTAGGCCGCACCGCGCGCTACCGCGTGCTCCAGGTCGGGCGCTTCCAAAATCTGCTCCGCCCCCAACGCATCGAACCCTTCTTGCCGCAACCAACTGTTCAGCACCTCCACCAATCGATCGCGCAGCACCGCCGCCTTCATCACTCCGCCGTTGAACAGAATGTGCGTGGGACAAGCCAGTCCGCTGCTGCCGCGCCGGATGCCCGCCGCCTCGGGACTGTTCGAAACCTGCTCCGACAGAAAGCGCGCGAGGTGCTTGGTGATGGCCGGATCGGCCGCGTACGGCAATCCCAACTCCTGAAATCCGGTCCTTCGCTGCCGCGCAGGTAATTCACCGCTCACGACCTTGGGGAAGAATCCTTCCACCAGAACCTGGTCGAGATCTTCGCGCCCCAACTCCGTCTTGATGGTGCCGCCGATGAGCTTCGTTCCCTTGCCCAGCAACGTGATCGGCTGCTTCGGTGCGTCCGGTGATTCGAACAGCTTTTCCTTCGCCATGCGGCACTGATGCCATAGGGCGTGCAGTTGCCAGGTGTCGATGTTTTGCCCCGAGGCCGTAAGCCGCTGTTGTAGAACCCGCGCCAGGGTCAGGTCCATGTTGTCGCCGCCCAGCAGGATGTGTTCGCCGACGGCGACGCGCTTCAGGGTTAATTCGCCGTCCTCTTCGGAAACCATAATGAGGCTGAAATCCGTGGTGCCGCCGCCGATATCGCACACCAGTACCAAGTCGCCGACCTTGATTCGGCGCCGCCAGCCATCGCCTTGGCTTTCGAGCCATGCGTAAAAAGCTGCCTGCGGCTCCTCCAGCAATGTGACCTGCCGCAAGCCGCCCTGTTCGGCGGCGCGCCGGGTCAACTCACGGGCCGCCTCGTCGAACGAAGCCGGTACCGTAAGCAGCACCTCCTGATCTGCCAGAGCGTGTTGCTCCCCCGCCTCGCCGTTCTCCCACACCGTGCGCAAGTACTGCAAAAACTGTGCTGACGCTTCCACCGGCGACAGCTTTGGCACCTCGCCGGGTGCCTGCCACGGCAGAATCGGGGCATTGCGATCCACCGCGGCGTACGACAGCCAGGACTTCGCGGAGGCGATGAGGCGGTTGGGACTCTCCGCGCCGCGTTTGCGTGCCAGTTCGCCGATCACAAGCTTCGGCTCGGCATCCCATGGCAATGCCAGACTGCCCCTAGGAAAGTCAAATTCACCCGGAATGTAAAGAAAGGATGGCAGCAAGCTGCGTTCCGCCACTTCGTTCGGATTCACGAGCTGCGGAATCCGGTGTAGCTCAATGCGGCTTTCCTCAATTGAGGCAGTGGCATCACAGAACGCCAGCGCGGAATTCGTGGTCCCCAGGTCGATGCCGACGATGTATTTGGCCGCCAACCCAAATCTCCCCTTACTTAGAATCCCTATCTGCCGCGCAAATGTGGACCAGTGTGAAGAAGCTAAGCTAAGAAGCTAAGAAAGTTCCACCTCGGCCTGCGCAATCACCACCCGGCCGGTACCCTGCGGCAGCGGGGGTAAGTTTATCTCCTTCACGCGCCAGCCTTTGTGCCGTAAGAGGCCGCGAACCGGCAGCTCTCCCATCACGTTACCGATCAGTTTGATGGCAGCCGGATCAAAACCCGCCGGCACCGACACCGGTTGATCTTCTTCGGAATTCAGCACCGGTTCCAGCTTCACGTAATCATCGAGCACCTTGCGACAGGTTTCGTGAATGCTGCGGACGGCGGCTCCAAGCTGCGCGTCGGGATAAGGGGAGATGTTCTCCGCCAGAAAATCGATGAGCCGCCCATCGCGTTGCAGCAGCGCCAGCATCTGCACCGCCCGATCGAAGCTATCCGCTGCTGGCGGTCCGGCTTCCTTCAGACGAGAGGCGGGAGCCGCTGGGGCCGCCGCTTCAGGAACAGGAACGGAAGGCCTAACCAGCTTTTCTGTGATTTCACTAGGAATTTCAGCGTGGAACAGAATGGAAAAGAAACAGCGAAACGCAAGCGACACTCGTTCCCAGAAGTTCATAACTACTCCGGATCACTGATTGCGTTCGGAGATCATACGCGCTGTTCACGTGCACGATCAACCAGCCTAGGCTCCCGCCTCCGGCGCGAGGATTCGACAGCAAGCACCAGACTCTCTCCTTTCGCCCTGCGCCGAGTTTTCGCGCGCAGCCCTGACCTGAATCAGCTCACCCACAATACTGACCGCCAGTTCCTCCGGAGTTTCCGCGCCTATCTCAGTGCCAATGGGCGCATAAACATGGGCCAGCTCTTCTTTCCCATATCCCCGGCTGACCAGTTCATCAAAAACCTTATCGCGCTTGCTTCGGCTGCCAATCATGCCGATGTATGCGGGCTTGCTTCGCAGCACCTGTTCCAGCACGATACTGTCGTAAAGATGCCCTCTGGTTACGATAACCAGGTAACTGTTCTCGTCAATCGCCAGCTCCGGTAACTTGCGGAATGAGTCGATCACCGCAACCTCGGTCGGCTCGATAAAGCGTTCGCGATTGGCATACTCTGCCCGGTCGTCGAAAACGACAGTTCTGAAACCGACGCTCGCGCTCAGCGGCGCAATCCTTTGTGAAACGTGACCTGCGCCGAAAATGTAGACCGTACCTGCCGGCCGCAAAGGTTCCACCAGGAAACGCTGCTTGTCGAGTACCTCCGCGTGAATGGAAATCTTGGCAGGACCGGAGAGAAGCTTCTCCAGCGTGTACGGATCGCAATCAATCTTGCCGGTGAGCGTTTTGTCCGGCTTAACCAGACCCTGCTGCCTTCTCAGCCCGGAGCCGTCAGGAGCACTGTCTAAAATGGTGATGAGCCAGGCTTTCTCTCCCCGCTCATAAACCTCTGCAAGCGCCTCATAGACGAGGCGGCTATTCTCATCACCAGCATCCACAAAGTCGATTAACACCTCGCCCCTGCCGCCGCAAATCATGTCCATCCCGGCCGCATCTTTGCCGGTCAAGTCAAACGACTGAATCGCCGTTTGTTTGGCGGATATCCCCTCGAGCGCCAGACGTATGGCATCTGCTTCCAGGCGCCCTCCACCGATGCTACCGGAAATCGATCCGTTGGCTTGTACCAGCATCTTCGCACCGTTCGTACGCGGCGCTGACCCGATATTGTCAAAGATCGTCGCGACCGCAAAGCTTTCCCCTTGTTGTAAGAGTTCCGCCATCTTCCGGTACAACTTCGCTTGATTCACACTTCACCTCGACGCCATCATATCGATACAGGTATTGCTCTCTTAAACGCGGAACCCCGGCGCCAGCCTCGCCCATGGACTCGCGGTTCGACAGTCAAGATAAGAACGTACAGCTTCAGCCTTGTCCCGGCGTGGGGCATTGCGACAGGTCGTATTCATTCTCTGCCAATATTTCTTTCACCTTCGCCAGGGTCTCAGCGACCAATTGCGGACACCGCGTCATCTTCAGCATGGCATCATCCTGGATAATCTCGCTGCAGTTGATGCCGCCGTACTGCGGACCGTACTGGCTCTCAAACCACTCCACCAATTGGCTTAGCATCAAGGGAAACCGGACATTCTCTTGCTCCTCTGGACTGCCCTTGCCGGCATACATCCCGAGCACGCAGCAACCGCCCGTGAGCGCGCCACAGAGTTTGCCCGCTCCACATCCTGACACCAACCCGGACATCGCCCGCACCACTTCAGGCGCACTCTTCCCCTGCGCTTCCAGAGCCATCAGCGCCAGAATCTGACTACAACTAAACCCGTGGAGCGACAATTCGACTACGCGAAATGCTTCTTCACTGCTCATCCGTGCTCTCCTTGTTTGGTGATGACGTTTTGTGATGCACCTGGGTTCGTCTCTACACACACCCCGTGGGCTTAGGCAGCCCCGCGATCTTACACGCGCCCTTCGCGGGGCCCGACGGGAAAAGCTCGTAAAGCTGACCCAACTTGATGCCGGTATCCTTACACAGCTTCCGGATCATTGGAGCAACACCGTTTTGCAGGTAATAATTGCGAATGTAGTGAACCGCAGCCCAATGCGCGTCGGTCATTGCGATGTTCTCCGCCTGCGCAAAGTCCCTTGCCACGTCTTCATTCCAGATCGCAGTATTCTGCAGATAGCCGTTCTGGTCTACTTCGTACTCCCGTTGTCCTACCAACACTGTCGGCAACTTTGCACCTCATCAACAAGTTGTCAGTTCATCAGTTCAACAATTTCACGGCTCCATAGTTGGAAGCGCGGAGAGAACCCCGCGATTCCGGCAACTCTTGATGTGGCAGCCGCTTGCGCGCTTTCAACAGCCGCCGCACCGGAAGCTGCGAACTTCCAGAAGCCTTGGCATGAGTTATCATTTTTCCGAGACAGTGTCAAGCACTCTGGACATTCCTGGGGGCCCGCGCTAAAGTAGCGCAGCTGGTTCCAGGCAGCAGCAACTTGGCTTTATGCGCTCTGGTTTACGTTTGTTCTCGGGCTAAGCAGGAGTCAGTTCATGACGATTTCGGGCGCACCGGTCATGCTCCGGGCAAATGGCAAGACCATCCGACTGGAGAAGGGCGATTTGATCGCCGCACCAGTCGATGTCGTGGTCTTTTACGCCCGTGAAGATCTGCAACTGGGGAGTGGTTTTGGCAGCGCGATCCTATCGCGCGGCGGCACTACCATCCAAAAGGAGTTGGACCTCATCGGACACATCGGCATGGGGGAAGCTGTGGTTACCTCGGCCGGGTCCATGCCCGCGCGCAGTATCATTCACGCCTGCGGCCCAAAGTTCCAGGAAGCTGACATGGAAGCCAAACTACGGAAGTGCCTGCAATCGTCGCTGGAAGCTGCCGCCGCTAAGGGCTTCAAGACGGTCGCGTTTCCCCCCATGGGCGCTGGCTTTTACGGCGTTCCGCTGGAGTTCTGCGCCAAGGTGATGCGGGAAGTCATAAGCGCCTTTCTTGCCCAACCCTCCTCGCTTGAGGAAGTGATCCTCTACGCGATCGATGACCGCGAGTTCCGGGCATTCGAAGCTGGATTGGCCGCGGCCTGAGCGGAGGAGTTGCCATGGTTTCCACCAGTCCGCTATTACATTTTGCCGAGAACGATTTGCAACTGATCGCGTTGTCGTTCATGTCAATCCTGTACGCCCTGAAGATACGTTGGGTTCTCCGTTTCCCGGCCAGCACTGACCGGCAGCCGCCGGCGAACCCTTCCCTTACCGACGGAGCGCGGGGAGCCCGATATTCGCTGCTGGCCGTTGCCATGCCCTGGACCATCGGAAGCAACCGCCGGCATCCGCTCCTTTATGCCCAGTTCGTAATCTTTCATCTCGCGGTGGCGCTTTCCATCGCCATGTCTTTCGCCATCCCCTACGCTCCCCGATGGATCGCCGGCAGCATGGTGGTTGTGGCACTGCAGGTACTCTTCGTCGCCGCCGCGGCCGTCGGCATCGTTCGGCTGATCCGCCGGACGGCGGACCCCTATCTCCGTGCGATCAGTTCGCCGGACGATTATTTCGCTCTAATCATGCTGATCTTCTGGTTCCTGTTCGCAGCCTTGGCCGCCCCCAATCATGGTGAAACCTGCCGGCTGATCTACTTTCTGCTGACGGCGTTCTTTTTGGTGTACGTTCCATTCAGCAAGATCTCGCATTACCTGTACTACCCTCTGGCGCGCTGGTACCTGGGTCGAACTCTGGGGCATCGCGGTGTGTATCCCCTGAAAGGAGCCTGACCGATGGCAAGCCCGAGATCGTACAAAGCGCAGAAGTTGATCGAGCGAATGCAGCAGAAGCTGACCCGCCAGATGGTCGTCTCTCTGTCTGCCTGCGCGCACTGTGGAATCTGTAACGAACAGTGCCACTATGTAATCTCCCACCCGGGCGACCCCACCTATACCCCGGCCTACAAGGCGGATTGCATCCGTAAGCTCTTCAAGGCCCATCTCGACTGGACCGGCCGCGCTGTGCCCTGGTGGGTCGGAGCCCGCAGCGTCTATACCGATGCCGAGTTGGAGCAGTTGAAAGATGTTGTTTTCGGCAAGTGCACCAACTGCCGGCGATGTTCGCTGAACTGCCCGATGGGCGTGGACCTGGCAACCTTCAATCGTATGGCGCGAGGCCTGCTGGCCTACGTTGGCATGCTGCCGGAGGGATTGGCCCACGTCTCCAAGGATCAGTGGGAGACCGGCAATCAGATGGCGGTTTCCCCCGAGGATTACCTGGAGACCCTCGAGTGGCTCGAAGAAGATCTCCAGTCCACATACAACGATCCTAGCTTTAGAATTCCAGTGGACAAGCCCGGCGCGGACGTGATGTACACCATCAATCCGCGGGAGGTAAAGTTCGATCCCCGAAGTCTGTCTCAAGCGGCCACCATTTTCCACTTCGCCGGCGAGAACTGGACCATGCCCAGCGAGGGATGGGATATGACCAACTTCGGATTCTTCACCGGTGACGATGACCTTGCCGCAGCTTTACCGAGCCGGGTCTATGATGCCGCCGAGCGCTTAGGCGCGAAGAAGATTGTCATGACCGAATGTGGACACGGCTACCGCTCGTTGAAATGGGAGGGGCCAAACTGGGCCAAGCGCACCGTCCATACTCCGATGGAAAGCATTGTCGTCACCATGCTGAACTACGTTCGATCGGGCCGAATTCGCGTCGACAAAACCCGCAACAATCTGCCCATCACCTATCACGACTCCTGTAACCTGGCGCGGAGTTGCGGACTACTGGAAGAGCCCCGGGAGCTGCTGCGGCTTATCTGCACTGACTTCCGCGAGATGTATCCCAACCGGGCGGAGAACTATTGCTGCACCGGCGGCGGCGGAGCGCTGATGATGCCCGAGTATTCCTCGCGGCGTCTGCAATCGGCGAAGGTGAAGGCCGAACAACTCCAGGCCACCGGCGCCAAGATCGTCGCGACCTCGTGCCATAACTGCGTCGAGGGCCTGCTTGATGTGATCAGCCATTACCAGTTGGATATGGAAGTCGTGCAGTTGGTGAACCTCACCGCCAACGCTCTGATCGTGCCGGAATCTCCGCCCAGAATCTCCGCCCAGTAATGAATTTCGGCTCGCGTCGAGTTCCTTCGCAGCGACGCCCGGTGCCCGCCCCGCACGCCGCTCAAGGTCACATGAGAGTTCCGGGGGTGATACATATCACAGCCTTGCTTTCTGCTCCCATGTAAGCTGCGCATGGGAATCCGTCTCCGCAAGGAGGTATTCCATGCCCGGCTCTGCGCAAATGCTTCCCGTCCCAGCGCTGAAGAACATTCTCTACGCCACTGACTTCTCACCGTGCTCGCAGGCCGCACTCCCTTATTTGCGTGCCATCGCCGAGCGCTCCGGCGCCACCGTCCATGTGGTCCACGTGCTTCCTCTCGAAGCGCGAACCGCGGTGCCGATGGACAAGTTTTCAGAACTGGACTCCGACCAAATCGCCGCCGAATCCGCAATGAAAACTCTGCTGGCCGGCAATTACTTCGGAGACATCGCACACTCCGCGACCATTGAACGAGGACCGCTGTGGGAGATTCTCGCCGCGCTCATCGCAGAGAAAAGCATCGATCTGATTGTGTTAGGCACCCATGGACGCCGTGGGCTGAAGAAGCTGGTACTCGGCTCTGTGGCCGAACAGGTGTATCGCCACGCGTCGTGCCCGGTGCTCACCGTTGGTCCGCAAGCACCCCACGCGGGAATGGCGCAAGCAAGTGTTGCGACGATACTTTACGCCACGGATTTCTCCTCCGGCTCCCATCATGCCCTGCCCTACGCATTGTCGCTGGCGCGAGCTAACCACTCGCATCTCATCCTGCTGCATGCCGTGTCTCCCGCCATGGAAATGGTGCCGGCCAGTATCGATGCCGTGCCGGTCGAAGTTGAAGTTTCCGCGGAGCTTGTTGCGATTGCTCTGGCGCACGCCCGGGAGCAGATGGCAAAGCTGCTTTCCGACGAACTCATGCGGGAGTTTCACCCCAAGATCATCGTTGAATGTGGACCAGCGTCGGATATGATCCTCAGTCTTGCAAAAAGCAATCAGGCGGATCTGATCGTGATGGGCGCGCACCGCGCATCGGCCAGTTCGATCGCTACCCATTTACCTTGGGCCACCGCATCCGCAGTAGTCTGCCAGGCTCATTGCCCAGTCCTAACCGTTCGGAGCTGAACGCGTGGTGGAGAAGAACGGGAGCGCGGTTTGCACCAGCTGTAAAGCCAAGCTCGTTCGAGGTTTTCATGATCGATCCTCTAAAGCCGGAAAAATTGTACAGTGCCTGTGATCAACAACAATTCTCCTTCCAGACCACGGATGAACTCGAGGATCTGACCGGTATCGTTGGACAAACTCGCGTGGTTGGCGCGGTCGAGTTCGGTATCGGTATCCGGCAGCAGGGCTACAACCTGTTTGTGTCAGGTCCAACTGGAATCGGCAAACGCTGGACGGTGCGTCATCTTTTGCAGGAAAGGGCAGCCGGCGAATCCACGCCTTCCGATTGGTGCTATGTCAACAACTTCGCGGAGCCGCAGCGCCCCTTGGCTTTGCAGTTGCCCCCAGGTCAGGCCGTAGTTTTGCATCAGGACGTCGAGCGCTTGGTACAAGAACTCCGCTCCACCATCCCTGCCGTCTTTGAGAGCGAAGAGTATCGCGCTCGTAAGCAGGCCATTGAAATCGAAACCAAGAGCCAGCAGGCGAAGGCCTTCGAGGAACTAGCCCATCAGGGACAGGCCAAGGGCATCGGCCTGGCGCGTACCCCCGCCGGTTTCGTCTTTGCTCCCTTGCGAAACGGCGAGGTCATACCTCCCGAGCAGTTCACCGCGCTTCCCGAAGAAGAGCGCAAGCGCATTGAATCCGCGATGACAACCGTGCAGGAGTTGCTGCAGGCGGTGACCCATCAAGTCCTGCAACTGGATAAGGAAGGCCGCGACAAGCTCAAAGCACTCACGCACGACGTTACGATCTTCGCGGTCGGTCATCGCATCGAAACCTTGCGGGAGAAGTACGTGGCATCACCACAAGTAGTGGCTTATCTGAATGCTTTCCAGCAAGATGTAATCGAAAATGTGGACCAGTTTCTAACCCCGCCTGAGGGCACCGTCGCCAACTGGATGAGCGCATCGCACTCTCTCCAGGATGGTCCGCCTTTCCTGCGGCGTTACCGGGTCAATGTGGTGGTGGACCACAGTGCGACGCAAGGCGCGCCGCTTGTCTATGAGGACCACCCCACGTATCAGAATCTGATCGGCCAAAGCGAATATGTGGCTCAGCTCGGCGCATTGTCAACCGATTTCAATCTAATCCGGGGAGGGGCGTTGCACCGCGCCTCCGGCGGCTACCTCATGCTCGATGCCTACAAAGTGCTCGCCCAACCGTATGCCTGGGACGGATTGAAGCGCGCCTTGCAATCCTCACAGATCCGGATTGAGCCGCTGGGGCAGGCGCTGGGACTCATCAGTACGGCCTCGCTCGAGCCGCAATCCATTCCGCTGCAGGTCAAGGTCATCCTGGTCGGAGATCGGACGCTTTACTACTTACTCTGCCAGTACGATCCGGAATTCAACGGCTTGTTCAAGGTTGCGGCCGACTTCGATGACCAGATGGAGCGCAGCCCCGAAAACCACCTGCTATATGCGCGCCTTATCGCCAGCATCGTGCGTTCGGAAGAACTGCTTCCCTTGGATCTTGGCGCGGTGGCACGAACCATCGAGCAGAGTGCACGATTGGCCGGAGATGCGGAGCGGCTATCCCATCAGCGCATGGCTCTGGTGGATCTCTTGCACGAGTCCGATTATTGGGCGAAGCAAGCAGGCCATACCGCGGTCACCGCCTGCGACGTGCAGAAGGCAATCGATGCTCAGCTCTGTCGCGCAAGTCGCGTGCGCGAACGGGTGATGGAAGAAATTCAGCGCGGCACGCTTCTCATCACCACCAGCGGAGCGAGGGTCGGTCAGGTGAACGGCCTCTCCGTGGTTCAGTTAGGGCACTTCGCCTTCGGTCAACCCAACCGCATCACGGCGCGCGTACGACTCGGTAAGGGCGAAGTCATCGACATCGAGAGAGAAGTCCAGTTGGGCGGGCCAATCCACTCCAAGGGAGTGCTGATCCTCTCCAGCTTTCTAGGCGCACGTTATTCGGCTGACCGCCCGCTTTCGCTCCACGCCAGTTTAGTGTTCGAACAATCCTACGGTGGCGTGGAGGGAGACAGCGCCTCATCTGCCGAGTTGTATGCCCTGCTTTCGGCGTTGTCCGGCATACCCATTCGGCAGTCCATCGCCGTAACCGGTTCGGTCAACCAATACGGCGAGGTACAGCCCATCGGCGGAGTCAACGAGAAAATCGAGGGATTCTTTGATGCCTGCAAGGCGAAAGGTCTCACAGGCAGCGAAGCGGTGGCAATCCCTGTTAGCAACGTCAAGCACCTCATGCTGCGCCGCGACATTGTGGAGGCAGCAAAGGCGGATCAATTCCACATCTACCCGGTACAGACGATCGACGAGGGAATTGAGGTTCTCACCGGCGTGCCTGCCGGCGAACGCGATCATTCCGGGAACTTCCCCGAGGGCACCATCAATTACCTCATCGAGAAACGGCTAGCGGAGTTCACCAGGGAATACCTGGCCTTCGCCGCCGCAGCAGCGGAGAAGTCGGGTGAACCCACGAAGCACTGAATTTACAGTTCGTCGCGTTCTCGTCGCGCTCGATGCCTCCGCGCACAGCTTGGCGGCATTGGAGATGGCCCTCGACCTGGCAGTTGTCGCCAAAGCCGAGCTGGTTGGCCTGTTCGTGGAAGACGCTAACCTTCTACGCCTTGCCGAGTCGCCGCAAGCACGCGAGGTGCTGTATCCATCGGCTCAGCAGCGCCCACTGACCCTCGCCACCATGGAACAACGGCTGCGCGCGCAGGGAGAGCAAGCCCGGCGAGCGATGGCGTCCCTTGCCAATCCAGCCCAGGTGCGATGGTCCTTTCGCGTGGTGCGCGGCGAAGTCAACGCCGAGGTGTTGGCGGCGGCCGCGGAGATGGACGTTTTGGCTCTCGGCAAAACCGGTTGGTCACTGGCAGCTCAAGCCCAGCCCAGCCCAACCGCACCGACCGCTTCTCAACACTCACCCCAGGCCCTTCTCCTGGTCCAGCAAGGACTCCCATTCCGGCGCCAGGTGCTCGCCGTCGTAAGCAGCGCGGAGAATCTCCAGCCAACGCTCAATGTCTCCGCACGCTTGGCGCAGGTCTACGGCAACCGCCTTGTCGTGCTGCTCTCGACTACCAGGCACAGCATCGCCGAAGAGCTCTCGCACGAGGCATCGGCCTTGTTGAAACAGGAATCCGAACATTTGCACGTGCATTTTCGCCAAATACGCGGAATCGATCTCCTGTCCGTTGCTCACGCCGTGCAAGCCGAGAGCGGCGGTATCCTTGCCATAAGCGAGTCGGCTTGCTCGACCGAAACCGTGAAGCTGCTGTTGCATCATCTGGGCACCCCCATCTTTCTGGTCCGATGAGGGTGAGCCCCCGGAAAATCCATCACCTGCTATCTCAACCGGACATATCACCTGCTAACAAGTTTGTGGCGATGACATATAAAAAGTGGCGAGATAGAGGGCGCATATGCAGATTCGGGTAGTCCTGAAGCTACTGGCTTTGTTGACGCTGGCCAATGGTACACCCGTGATGGCGAAGAATATTCTGCGCGACCACACGGCGCATCCGCTGGACGGCGGCCTCCAGTTCATCGATGGTAGGCCGCTGTTTGGCCCATCGAAAACCATCCGTGGAGTCGTTCTCTCAGTCCTGGTCACCTCAGCCGGTGCGCCTCTGTTAGGACTGCCGTGGAAACTCGGAGCACTGATTGCCGCCCTCGCCATGGCAGGCGACCTATTTTCCAGCTTCCTGAAGCGCCGTATCCGCTTGCAGTCGGGAGACCGCGCGACCGGCCTCGATCAGGTTCCCGAGTCGTTATTCCCACTTCTCGCCTGCCGTAACTGGCTGTCCCTTACGGCCTCGGGAATCGCAGTCACCGTCGTCATCTTTTTTGTTGGTGAGGTCCTTGTGTCTCGTCTGCTTCACAAGTTGCATCTCCGCGACCGCCCATACTAGCCGCGGCGCAGATGATGAAGGGTAATTTCCGGAGGACAGTTAAAGCGCACCGTAACAATACTTGCTCCAACCCCAACCGAAGTGTAACCCGTCATCGCATGGTAGTTCCAAGCCCCCGCACCCATGCGCCTCGGCAAAACGGAATCCAGCGTAATCGGAATGCACCCCGGCAGACACACCTGTCCCCCATGAGTATGCCCACTCAGCATCACCTGAAACCCCGCATGGGCCGCCTGACGGTAAATCTCCGGCGTGTGCGAGAGCAAAATGGAGAACTCGTCATGCGGAATCCCGGCCACTGCCTTCTCCAGGTTGTCAGCCCGGTAATAGTGCGCGTCGTCGACGCCCGCCAGATGAATGCGCTGATCGCCTCGCACAATCGAGTCGAATTCGTTGAGCAACATCCGTACTCCCATCTCTTCTATTCCCGGAACCATCCGGATTGTGTCGTGATTTCCCAACACCGCGTAAACCATCTCCTTGAGATGGGAGCGCACCTGCGTCAACCCTTCCAACGCCGCCTCGAACGGACCGAAGGTTTCGCCCCGGTAATCCCCGGTCAAGACGCAAATGTCGTACTGCACTCCGTCCAGGCATTCGATCAATCGCCGCATCGAGCCCGGGTTCATGTCCACGTGCATGTCGCTAATGTGGAGGATCGTAAACCCGTCAAAGAGTGGCGGAAGGTTCTGCGCCTTAATCTCGTGGTGGCGGACCTGTATGCGCTCGGTGTTCTTGCAGCCCCGCCGGTACAACCCGGTCAGTTTCAGCGTATTGCGAATCAAAGAATGAACCGAATACCAGTTTTCCGGGTGAAAGAAGTTGATGCCGTGACCGAAAATGTCTTCGTGGTCCTTCTCTATTCCCAGCCGCTGCTGCGCGTGCACTCGTCCGAGGCGCCGCTCCAACTTCAAGAAAATTTCGTCCTGCGTCAATGCCCCTGACCACTGGTTCTGCGCCACTGAACAATGCTCCCGCTAAATTTGGATGTTACTGCGAATCTACTTGGGAAGGTAACAGCAATTTTTCCATGTACCCGAATACCACCGGAACGGGAAATCCGCTCCCGGATGGCCCACATCCGCCTTCCTTTGGCGAATGAGGGGATGCGTGCACCCTCGCCAGCGAAAACGCCACTCCCCGCAACATTGCTGGTCTGGATTCTTAACGTCCACCTCAGCCGCCCGAAGAATTAGAATTGAGCTTTCAATCTTCGCGGATTATTGATACGGGCAAGCGATGAAAATCCTCTTCTGTGGTGAAACTTTTCCCGCCGCTCCCAGGTTGCTCGAGCAGTTTCTGCCAGTTAGCGGCATCGATGAGATCGCGGTCTCGCCCAGCGCGGCGCTTCCTACCGCGCTCGACGGTGTCGACGTAGTCGTGCCATTGATGTCCCGCGTCGATGCGGCGCTCATGGACGCGGGGCGCTTTCGTCTGGTCCAGCAGTGGGGAGCAGGCCTGGATGGCGTCGATCTGGACGCGGCCCGGTCAAGAGGCATCTGGGTCGCCAATGTGCCCGCTTCGGGTGGCAACGCCGACTCCGTGGCCGAACACACCATCCTGCTGATTCTCGCTACCCTGCGGCAGCTCACCAGCGCCCAGGCAAACCTGCGCCGCGGCGTGCTAGGTGCCCCCTTGGGTACCATGCTCGCCGGTCGTACCGTCACTCTCTTTGGCTTGGGAGCCATTGCGCGGGCGCTGGTACGGCGATTGCGTGCTTTCGGCGTGCACCTGGTTGGCATAACCCGCGATCCCGCTGCTCCGAAAGTTCGCGAACTAGCCCTCGATGCCGCCTATTCGCTCCAGGACCGCGACACCGCCCTGGCCCAAACTGACATTCTGGTACTGTGCCTTCCTCTTTCAGAGGAAACCCGCGGGGTGATCGGCGACGATGCGTTCGCAGCCCTTCCTCCCGGAGCTTTCCTGGTGAATCCAGCGCGAGGAGCCCTGGTCGACTACGATGCCCTGTACACAACGCTCACCCAAGGCCGATTGGGCGGCGTCGGACTGGACGTCTACTGGCAGGAGCCCATTGCTCCCGACGACCCGCTGCTCGCCTTCCCGAATGTCATTGCCACCCCGCACATTGCGGGCATTACCGACCGCTCTTACGACGAGATCGCAAAAGTGGTGGTAGAAAACATCGAACGTCTGCGCCGCGGCCAACCGCCACTCCACCGCGCGATTTGAGAGATTCACGCTCAGAACTGCCTCTGGCAATCACTCCATCCCGGCGCGAGCCTGGCGCACAAAATTCACGAAACGCGAAGCCAGTTCGCGAATCCACGCGCCTTCCCTGATGCGAACCGCCTCCCGTGGAATCAGGTCCTCGCCCACCCCAAGAGCATCCGCGCCCGCCGCAATGAATCGCGCAGCAGAGCTTTGCGTAATCCCACCGGCCGCTACCAGCGGCACGTGCGGCAGCGGGGCTTTGAGAGCCCGAATATAGTTTTCTGCGCCAACATACGAACAGGGAAAGACCTTTACAAAATCAGCGCCCGCCTTGTGTGCCAGCATGACCTCGGTAGCGGTGAGTGCTCCGGGAATTACGACGATCTTATGTTCGACGCAGTCTTTCGTAATCTCCCAGTCGAACCCGGGCCCGGTGATAAACATGGCTCCAGCGTCCAGTTGGCGGCGCGCCTCCTCCAATCCGAAAAGGACCTCGGCCCCCACGATCAGCGACGGGTATCGGCGCGTGAGATCGTGAATTACCCGGCTCGAGTCTGGGATGGTGGCAGTGATTTCTACAATCGGGATGCCCCCGGCCGCTACATTCTCGGCAGCAAAGATGGCTGACTCAGCCGAGTCCACACGGATCGATGGAATTAAACCAGTCGCCCGAATCTGCTTTCGAATCTCTTCTCTGGTCAAGTGCCTATCCTTTCGCCGCCTCCCACGTGGCGCGATTTCCAGCCCGGCTATCGTACGGGCGATCGTGCCCGCACCGCCACCTAATTCTCGTAAACGCTCTTCGATTCTTCCGGCGCGGGCAGATGATCGTCCGGTGTCGCCCACCACACGTAGAACGTCGGGAGCAGGAAGATGCTCATCAGCAGGTCGGCAATCAGTCCGCCCACAATCACAATGGCGAAGGGCCGCTGCGAATCTGATCCTATGGCGTGGGAGGTGGCTGCCGGCAACAAGCCGAGCGTGGCCACCAGCATCGTCATCATGATCGGACGAAGCCTGCGGGTTGCGCCTTCGATGGCCGCCGCTCTCACCGGCAAGCCTCTGGCGCGCAACTGGTTGATGTACTCCACCATGATGACTCCCGTCTGGACGCATACCCCGAACAACGCCAGGAAGCCAATTCCCGAAGACACGCTGAAATGCGTGCCCGTGAAGAGCAACGCCAGCAGTCCTCCAAACGGCGCTACCGAAAGATTTACCAGGTTCAACAACGCCCACTTCACCGAACCAAAAGCGGCATAAATGATCATGAAGATAAGCAAGATAGTTATCGGCACAATCAGCATCAACCGCGCAGTGGATCTCTTCTGGCTCTCGTATTCGCCCTCCCAGTCGATGTGATAGCCGGTTGGCAATTTGACCTGGGCGTTCACCTTCTTGATAGACTCTTCGACCGCGCTTCCAAGGTCGCGCCCGCGAACACTGAATTTGATGGCGATATAGCGCTGGTTGCCTTCCCGGTAAATTTCGGAAGCACCATCCCGCTCTTCGATCTTGCAGAGTTGCGCCAGCGAGACGCGTTCCCCACTTGGCGACAGCAGGCGGATATTCTCGATCGCTTCTTTCTGGTCCCGGTACTGCTTCTGATAACGCAACACCAGGTCATATCGCGCCTCGCCCTTCAGAACTTGAGTAAGGGCATTGCCGCCCACCGCCGTCTGGATCGCATCCTGCACGTCAGCCACATTGATCTGATAGCGTGCCGCCTGCAGGCGATCCACAGTCACGTTCAGGTTGGGCTGTCCGAGCACCCGGAAGACTCCCAGGTCCTCAATTCCATTTACCTGGCGCATCACGCCTGCGATTTCGCTGGCCTTATCCTCCAGGGTCTGCAGATCGTCGCCATACACCTTGGTCGCAAGCTGCCCTTTCACCCCGCTGACCGCCTCTTCCATGTTGTCCGCAATCGGCTGCGAGAAGCCCCAGACCACGCCCGGAATCTTGTCTAATTCGCGCTGCATGGCGGCGATCAATTCGTCCTTATCTTCATGGAATACCGGACGCCACTGATCTTTCGGCTTTAGCCCGACGAAGTACTCGGTGTTGAAAAAGCCGGTGGTATCCGTGCCGTCATCCGGACGCCCGGTTTGACTCGTACACTCCGTCACCTCCGGGAAAGAACAAAGCACAATTCGTGCCTGGTTTGATACTCGAATTCCTTCCGTCGGTCCCGTGCTGGGCGCCAGCGTGCCACGCACCCACAGTGCGCCTTCATCCAGATGAGGCAGGAACTCGGAGCCGATCGTGTCGGTCGTCACCAGGAACCCGCTGATGCCAATCGCAACCAGCGCAACCGTAATCATCGCCCAGCGATGATCGACCGTCCACGACAGTGCCCGCCGGTAACGCTCCGTCAACCAGACCAGCACCGGATTCTGCCAGTCGCGAGCCTCTTTGCGGAAGAGAAAACTCGCCAGAACCGGTGCAATCGTCATCGAGAAGATAACCGCGCCGAGCAGTGCGAAAGCCACCGTCCAGGCCATCGGACGAAACAACCTGCCTTCCACCCGCTGCAATGTAAAGATCGGGAGATAGGCCGTGATAATGATGGTAATGGCGTAAAAGACTGGCCGCTGCACCTCGTGCGCGGCGTCATGAATCCTATCTGCCACGGGCTTGTGGTCTTGGTGTTGCCCGATGTGGCGAATGATGTTTTCCACCATCACCACCGCGCCGTCCACAACCATGCCGAAATCCAGCGCTCCGAGTGACAGCAGATTGGCAGGTATATGACGCAGGTCCAGACAGATCGAGGCGAACAACAGTGAGAATGGAATCGTCAGGGCAACAATGAGTGCGCCACGAACGTTACCCAGTAACAGCAGTAGCACCAGCGTTACCAGGATGAAACCTTCAGTAAGATTGTGTAGAACCGTATGGGTGGTAAAGCGAATCAGATCGCTGCGGTCAATAAACGGAACGATCTTCACTCCGGGCGGTAGGAGATGGTCGTTCAGTTGCTTTACTTTTTCGTGGAGCCCATTGAGCGCGGTTTCCGCATCGGCGCCTTTGCGCATCGGCACAATCCCCGACACAACATCATCGTTGTCGACGATCTTTCCATCCTCGCGACGGATCGCCCGGGCAAACTGGCCTAGCCGGATCTTCGGCCCTTGCGCAACCACCGCAATGTCTTTTACCCGTATCGGCGTTCCGGTCTTAGTCAAAAGCACCGTGTTCTCGATATCGGCTACATTCCTGACCAGGCCAACTTCCCGGACATTGATCTGTTGCAGTCCGGCTTCCACGAAACTGCCACCGGCATTCGTGTTGTTATTGGTGAGTTGCTGCTCCACCTGTGCGAGGCTGAGTCCGTAAGCGATCAACTTGTTCGGATCAACTCGAACCTGGTATTCCCGCGTGGGCCCGCCGAACGTGTTCACGTCAACAATGTCCGGCACAGCTTTCAGGTTCTTCTCAACCACCCAGTCTTCCAGCGATTTCAACTCCATCACGTCATACTGCGGATTGGTGCTGTGCAGGGTGAAGAAGTAGATCTGTCCGGCCGGACTCCAGTCGGTACCCATCTGCGGGGTTACCCCTGCCGGCAGCGTGGCTTGGGTCAACCGCTCAAGGACCCGCTCACGGTTCCAGTCGTTGCTGGAATCGTCATCGAAGATCATCTTGATGTCGGACAGGCCGAAGATCGAGAACGAACGAAGGTGCACCACGTGCGGAATGCCGTTTAACACCGTCTCCAGCGGCACCGTAACCTGCTGTTCGACTTGCTCCGCCGAAATCCCGGGCCACTGGGTGATGACCTCGACATAGTTATCCGCCACATCGGGATACGCATCCACAGGCAGACGATGGAATGCGACGACCCCCGCTGCGGTCAGCAGCAGAGTGAATGCAAGAATCAGAAGCTTCTGGTCCAGCGCAAAGTCTACAATCCGGCGGATCATCTATTGCTCCACCGTATTCTGCAACACCAGCGCATTCTGAACCACCTGGGCTCCCGGCTTGAGCCCGGAGACAATCTCCTGCATCCCTTCCGGAAGCGTGCCCCCGGCGACCACTTCCAACCGTCGGAAATTTCCATCACCCAGAGGAGTAAAGACCCAATCGCGATCCTGAATGTGCAGTATCGCGCTTGCAGGCACTGCGGCGCGAGTTTCCATCTCCTTACCATGGAACGTGGCCGTCACAAACATTCCAATACGCATCAATCCAGGATTCTCCACCTCAAGACGAACCTTCGCGGTCCGCAGAGTAGGATCAAGAATCGCTCCGATGTTACTGACCCTGGCTTTCAGAACCTTATCCGGATAGGCGCTCAGATGAATGTCGGCGAAGTCGCCCACTTGCACTTGCGGAAGAGAGTTCTCGTACACGTCACAGACAATCCACACGTGTGAGATGTCAGAGATGGTGAAAGGATTTGGGCCGGTTAGAGCTTGCACGCCTGCCGCGTTGGTCACTTGCTGGTCGGTGATCATGCCGGACACCGGTGCATGAATGTCGACCAATCCACTAGGGTGATCCTTGTTTACGCCAAGCAATCGCAGGTGTTCGAGCGTGGTCTCCAAAGTAACTTTGGCATCCTGCTCTGCGTCTTCGGCGTTCTCCAGAACACTTTTCGCCACCGCTCCGCGATCGAACAGGAGTTGCTGCCGTTCAAATTGCACCCGCGCCAGCCGCTCGTCGTTCACCGCCTTTCTATAATCGGAGAATGCTCCGGACACATCGCTGCTCTGAACCCGCAATAGCAACTGCCCCTTCTTCACCACGTCACCGAGCCGTGCGTGTATCTCCACAACCCGGCCCGTGGCAAGCGAGATGACCGGCACGGTACGCGAGACATCGGGACTTACAACCCCAGTTACATTCAATTCCGGAGCCGCTTTGCGCTCCACCGCGGTAGCGAGCGGAAACTGTTCGGGATGGTCTACCTTGAAGTGATTCGCATCCATGTCTGGAACCACCACTGCCTTCGGCGGAGCCTCCGCTTTCTCGTCTGCCTTACCCGACTTGCAACTAACTAACAGCACCGTAGAGAGCACACACAAGTTCGCAATTAAGATCAGGCCAGTAAGTTTGGTCTTCATTGGATTACCTCCCGGCCCACGGCCAAGTTCAATTGGGCTGCCGCCGTCAGATAAGAGCCGACCAGATTCACGTAATTTAACTGCACCGCCCGGTAATCGCTCTCGGCATTCAGAAAATCCAGCAGTGACGCCCCGCCGTTGCGATAGGAGAAAAAGATCGTGTCACGCACCCGCACCGATTGCTGCAGGTACTTGGCCTTGTATGGCTGCAGCAACTTCACGGTGCTGTCCAGGGTGGCATACCCGGAGTCTACGTCGCTGAACACCAGTGCTTCCGCGGCCTCGCGCAATCTCTCATTGCGGGTGATATCAAGCTGCGTTCGGAGTTTCTCGCCTTGGTTGCGGTCGAATATGCGCAGAGGAACGCCAACACTGGCGCCCAGTGTTTGGTGAGCATTCGGGTTATTAAACGATGGATTGTACGAATACCAGGTGCTGAACGTCGGGTCGGTCGAGCCGTTCGCGACCGCTAGTTTATGGTTGCTTTCGGCTTGGTCCACGGCTTCCACGGCCGCCTTCAAGTCCGGTCGCGTAGCCAGTGCAATCTTCCGGAACTCATCGAGCGCCATCAGTCGCTCGTTGAAATCAAATGGCCCACTGACATCGTACTGCTCCACCGGTGTACGTTCGTTCAGCAGCGTAAGTAACGCGATCTTCGCAGTGCGCAGGTTAACCTCGGCAGTTTGCAGGTCTGACTCATACTGCACCCGCTGCAACTCCAACCTGTCTAGGTCGATCTGCGCGATGTCACCGGCCTGAAAGCGAGTTCTACTGATATCGAGCACATGGTCGTAATAGGCCAGGTTGTCTTTCGCCAGTTGCAACACCGCCTTGGCCTGCAGCGTCGACACAAACGCGCTGCGCAGGGCGAAGATCAGTGTCCTTTCCAAGTCAGCCTGAGTCGAGACCGCGATCGACGTACCCTTTTCTGCGCTTTCCAACCGCAGTTCCCTCTTGTGTTCCCGTTCGTGCAGGTAACTGAAGCTGCTCACAAACTGCGTGCCGGTGAACGGCTGCCACACACCTCTATAAGGCGCGATTTGAGTCCCATCCGTTGATTGCGTGAACTGCGGATTGGGCCGGAGATTCGCTGTAATCTCCTGAGCCTTGGACTCATCAATGTTCAACTTGCCAGCCAACAGGGTCGGATTGTTTTGTTCAAAGCGGTGGCGCACCTGTTCCCAAGTCATCGGTGACGGCGTCTGAGCCACAACCCCCACGCTGATGAACAGGACAAACACGCGGCACCACCAACGCAGCTCTTGCATCCGTTGCTCCATTAACTTCGCATTCTTGAAATGCTCGCCGGTGATGATCGAGCCTCACGGTACCTACCCACCCACTTATAGCATCGTCCGCTCGAACCACCTTCGTTCCCTATTCCCAGACCCTGAGAGGTTCCTGAACCAAAACGCATCCCGCCACAGTACGGTGCACTCCCTCGGGTAATTCAATATCGTGCTCCCACCTGAAAGTAACATTCTACGGGACGATATAGGCTCAGGGACAATACGTGCGGGGGTCACTTCGAAGAGGCTCGCTGCTCGTATTCATTGCGCTCCGCGACTATCTTATGATCTCGGATTCCAGGAAAATGGAGTAGGCCATCTTTAGTAATCCAAGACTATCTTTCGGCCAGATAGAAGTCCCCGAATTTTGCGGCGTGAACCTCGGCGCTGCAATCTTAACAATATTTAACAGTGGTTCAGTTCATCCTCGGAGCCAGACAGGGGCTGGCGACACCTTCCTATCGTCTTGTTTTCAACTCCATTGACTTCGACGTTGACTGAGCTGAATAACAACTAGACGTTCCTAACATTTGCCTGAACTAGTTAGAAGTGCCGGGTTCCTGCACTTTTGTTATTTGCGGATCGCGGCAAACCGGCTGTACGAATACCATCCATCGTTCCACCAGTGCAGGTCGAGGTAACGCCCTTCGGAAGCTGTATACAAGCAGGGGACGTTGCGGTAGCCTTTCCGGTCCTGCCACACGGAACCAAGACCGACCACTGAGAACTCGCGCTGCACCTCCGGATACTTCGCCCCGAATGCAAGAAACTCGGGTAGTTCGGCCGGCCGTAGACCTTCCTTGCCCAGTTCGCTCAGAACCTCCTCGGATGTCATGCGGCGGTCGTAGCGCGTGAGAATGATCTCAAGTTCTGCCTGACCGTGCCGCGTCGGTGGAAAGTTCTGGCTCGTGATGGAACCATGCACCCCCTGGTACTCTCCTGCATCGATCGCCTCTTCCAGCGGCAGGTCATAATTCACCATCACCGGGAAACCTTCTCTCGGCTTGCGCGTATTCTCCGTTATCGCATCAGCAATCTTTTCCAGCAGCCCATCGCCTTGCTCGTCAACAACCCGAAGAATGTCGTCCTCGGATTGCCCACGGTTCTTCAGCTTGTCGATCAAGCTCTGTAAGATTGCAGAAACATCTCTTGCCATCGCCGCGCTCTCTCCTCACACTTTTCGCGTCGCTTAGTCTCCCGGCACATAGTAACTTCCCCTCGCATCTACATGTACCTTCGGCCTTCCTGCCGCGCCTCGAACCGTGACTTTGACCTTCCTCCACCCACCTTTGCGTCCCAGAGAATCTGGCACATATCCCAGAACGTATTGGCTGCGAAGTTCTTTGTTAATCTTTTCAACTGCCGAAACCAAGTCCTCGCGATTCATCGCCGTGTACATGCGCCCTCCGGTAACTTTGGTAAGTTTGTCAAGCGATACCGGCCCTGCTCGCTCCTCCGGAATACGTGAATACGGATTGTACAACCCCACCACATGGAGCTGAACGTCAGTCTCCTCCAATAATTTGCGTAGTTCTTTTTCCGTATACCGACTGCGGTTGTCGCCCCCATCCGAGATAACAACCATGGCCTTTTTAGGATATTGCGCCCGCTTCTCAAGATCCCTCGCCGCCATATACATCGAGTCCCAAAGTGCCGTGTACCCCTTGGACTTCAGTGTATCTAACAACCGGTGAACGTCATCCAGATCCTCAGGTGAAATGTACTGCCCCGGAGTGCCGCGGACGATCGTCAAGCGGCAATCATCGCGCGGCGATGCCAACTCAAACAAGCGCACTGCGGCCTGAATCGCCTTGGGCAGCCTCGCTTCCATGCTCCCGCTAGCGTCCAGCACAATCGTTAATGAGATCGGCACGTCCTCGGTTGAGAAGTAACGGATCTGCTGCTGTTTGTGATTGTCGAGAATCTGAAAGTCTTCCTTGCGAAGCCCCGTCAGAACCTTCTGCGAGGAATCCAGCACTGTGACGTTCATCAGCACCAGATCCACATCTGTCCGCAACTTGGTGCCAAGGTCTGCAGGCGCGCTCATCGAGGAGGGAACATCACTCTTTCCAGCAGCATTGTCTTGCGCCAGCAGAGAACAACCACTGGGGATTGCCAGGACTACTCCCAGCAATCCCACGAACCTCGTACCCTTCCATTCCGTTGTCATTGCTACACGCTAAAAACAAACTCGGACCCAAGTCAGCTCAAGTCGAGCTCACTTCCCCACCGCAGAGAAGCGGGTGGTTGACCGCACGCGCGATTTCTCTAACTCCTTAACGTCCAGTTCCCCATCCTTATTCTTGTCCAACCTGTCGAATTCCGCTTCCATAAAACTCATCCACTCTTGCTTTGAAACCTTACCGCTCTTATCCGTGTCCATCAGGAGTAACAACTGCTTGGCTGAAGTTTCCCCCGCCGTAAGCGCACTCTTCTTCTCGTTTTTGGGGGGCATTTGATCGCCCCCTTGAGCTGCGGCAACCATTGTTTGTGATGCAAACAACGCTACGCTCAACATTACAACCGGAATGATCTTCCGTCTCTCAGACATCGTTGACCTCCTAGTTAGGTCGAACTCAAGATCCTAGAACTTGATCATCCAATCGATGTCGACCAGGGACTCATCTCTGCGAAGATCCGGTGTCCAAAGGCCGCCATGCCCGCCCGACGCAATCGGTCCGTTGCCGCAAAACGTAGCGGCCAGCGCCGCCGTATCGGTGATGGTAGTGTCGGGGGTACCGTCATTACATGCGAAGAATTGCGGATAGCCGTTATTCGTTCCCGGCTGGAAACCAAATGTATTCGGTGGTGTTATTCCACCATGTCCACTCCAGTAGGGCACATTCGCATGGCGGTAATCGTATTCCATGCGGAAGGTGAGCCATTGCCGCGGCATGTAATCAAAGGTGATCGAGCTATCCCAGGCTTTAAACGGATCGCTTGGATTAAAGCTGAAATACGGAGAGTTGAGCGCCGCCGAAGGAGCTGTCTCCCCGTTGATAGGTGGAACTAGAACGAGATAACGTCCCGGATTATTAATTTGGCCGCCGCCGACGGTCAGTCCAAACTTGTCTTTCTTGAACCACGTCCGGTTGTAGAGCATCCAGCCGACAAAGCTCTGCTTGGGATTGATTCCAGCGCCGAAATGATCTCCTCCAACTGAATTTTTATCCTTGGTGTTACCAAGGCATCCCACGCCTTGGACATATATGCCTTGCGCGGTGGTGGTGGTGGGGCCGAATTCGCAACCTAAGTCGCCGGTGAAAGAGAAGGCCATCTTGTCAATGAACTTGGCCGGCTTGTCGTAGTACTTGATCTCTACGCTGTTATCCGTGTGGATGCGGCTGCGGTTGGGTATGTACAGGTCGTCGTGGCCCAGACCGTAATTGTTGGAGATGATGTCAAGCCATGGCTTCGGCGTCCACTTGATCTGACCGCCGAGTCCCTTTCTCGAATTGGACGAGCCATACGACTGCCACCCATTGATGAACCATGGCTCGAATTTCAAGTGTGCTGTGGGGAAGACCTGGACTCGAATACCCACAAAAAACCATGGCGTATTGGAGGAGACATACGAGGGTTGGTAGGCCCAGTTATCAAAGTTATAAAAGCTGAACAGCCCGACGTAAGACGGGAAGAGACCGGCGTCAAGGTTGATCCCGTGCAACGCGTTCAGGTGGTATCCGCCATAGGCTTCCGCCAAGCCGTAGTAAGCTTGGGCGAGGTTCCATTGGCCCTTTCCCGGGCTCTGGTCATTACGCGGCGTTGCTGTGGAATACATGCCGTAATCGGTCAGCAACCTGGCGCGAACATTGTCATAATGGAAATCGCCGCCGACACCGAGTTGCTCCAACTGGATCTCGTTGGAGCGGAACAGTTCGCTCGACCCTCCCATCGAATCATCAATCGGCTTGTTGAAATCGTAGGTGTAAGTAACGTCGGCCCTGATTTCCGGAGTAAAGAACTTGGAATCAAAGGCAACATCTTTGTTACGTGGGTTGCCGTTGAGCCACGTCCAGTCCCAGTCAGAGAAAGGTGCTATCTTCTCTGTTTTTGCAGGCAGTGCGGCCGGAATTTCACTCGCCGTCTGCGCCGTCGCAGTGCCTGGCTCGGCAGAAGCGCTAACTGGTACCGCCGGACTGACTTTTGCCGCCGCTGGTGCCGGTGCTGGCGCCACCGGTGCTGGTGCTACCGCAACCGCCGCGGGTGCGGCTTCTGTTGTACGGCCTTTCAACTCCGCTTCCAGTTGCGCGATGCGCGCTTCCATCGCCGCCATCTGTTTCAATAGCATCTCCGGATCGAGTACCACCGCCGGATGGCTAGGCGACGCGCTGTTAGTGACGTTACCGTCGGCCTCACCGGACGAGGTTCCGCGCTGGGAAACTAGTCTCGTCTGAGTATCAGGTTGCGCCTGAGTCTGTGCATAACATGGAATAAATGCGAGCCCCAAAACAAGCATCAATGAGTGAGTTACAACCGTTAACTCCTTACGTAACAGAGTTCTCATCATCCCTCCATAGAGCAGCTATGCTAAAAACCACGTTTACGAATTTAACGTCGTCCTCAGTTGGAGGCTCGCTTTCAGCCCAGAGCTGCCCGCCTTTACAGGATGTTAGGTGGAACCGCCTAAAAAGTTACGAAAACCTACCTAAACAATTCATAAAAAGAGTTGGACGCTGACGCGCAAGGGAGTGCGGGACCTGATGGTTCCTCTTGATGGGTACGGAGTTAGTGGGCGTATACTCTATTACTTTTCGACAGAGTTACTCTGGGGCCGGTTACTTGAGGTCTCGGACGCAAAATATTCCCACTATGGAAGTATGGGAGTCCAGCCGCTTGGATGCCACAAAAAGGGCCGGAGAGATAACTCCCCGGCCTCTTTAACATCTCGCTCTCAGGCGGAAACCAGCTCGCCCGATTTCACTGCAGCCAGCTTGTCTTCCAGCCATTTCATCCACTCGTCAAGCCCGCTGCCCTTGCTTGAGGTCTCGATGATCTCGATTCCCGGATGCACCGACCTTGCGTTGTTCTTTGCCAGATCGGCATCAAACGGGACATACGGCAGCAGATCCACCTTGCTCAGGATCATCAACTCGGACTTTACGAAAATCGCAGGGTACTTCAGCGGCTTGTCTTCGCCTTCGGTTACGCTCAGCATCACGATCTTGAAGTGCTCACCCAGATCGTAGCTCGTCGGGCAGACCAGGTTTCCCACGTTCTCGATAATCAGTACGTCGAAACTCTCCAGCGGCCAGTCCGTCAGATGCCGTTCAATCATCTTCGCATCCAGATGGCAGGTGCCTCCGGTGATAATCTGCTTCACCGGGAATCCCCATTGCGCCAGCCGCTTGGCGTCGTTTTCCGTTTGCAGATCGCCGGTCAGCAGCACCACCCGCTTACCCTTGTCCAGCCGCTCCAAGGTACGCTCAAGCAGTGTCGTCTTGCCCGAACCCGGAGAGCTGATGATGTTGACCACCAGGATTTTGTGCTGGCGAAACTTCTCGCGCAACTCGGCTGCAATCTTCTGATTTTCGTTCAGTACTTTCTTTTCATCCGCGATCTGGCTCATTCTTCAACCTCGACGTATGCAATCTGGAGTTCTTCTCCAGCAATGATGATGGTTGCGGCCTCGCCGCATTGGGGACAAACCGTGTCCCAGTTCTCCGCCCTGAATTCCGTGCTGCACGTAGGACATCGTTGCCGCCGCGCTACCTGCTCAATCTCCAGCTTCAGTTGTTCCCAGGGAGTGTCCTTGACCACGCACTCGAAGCCAAAGCGCAGGCAGTCCACGTCCAGCCCCGCCAACTCTCCCACTCGCAGTCCAACCTTGGAGAACACCTTACCCTCATGCTGCTTCTTCAGTTCGTCCAGTTGGTCCAGAACCGAAGAAACAATGGCTAGCTCGTGCATCCATCCCCCTGAAATTCGCCGGCAGCCCAGCGTTACCCGTCAACCCGCGTGCGGCACAATCTCCGGCACTCTATTGATTCTCATCTTTCATAAGCGGCTTGGCTGTGATGGCGCGCACAGTTTCGCCGGATGTTGCTACTGCGGTAAAATTCAGCTTTCCCGGAGAACTCATGTCATACCATCATATGCCTGATCCCAATGACCCACAGGCCTGGACTCGATACGTCGAAGACTTTCGCCAGTCGGCGCACAGTAGCGTGGACTGGATTGCAGAGTACCTCGGCAGCATTCGCGATTGCCCCGTCGTCCCCACCATGCACCCTGGCGAACTTGTCGATACCCTTCCTGCCCACGCGCCCGAGCAGGGCGAAAGCTTTGACTCCATCCTCAATGACTTCCGCAGCCAGATCCTTCCCGCCGTAACCCAGTGGAACCATCCCGGCTTCATGGCCTACTTCGGCACCTCCGGATCAACTCCCGGAATCCTTGCCGAGATGCTGATCGCCGCCATGAACACCAACGGCCTGCACTGGAAAACCTCGCCCGCGGTGGTTGAGTTGGAGCAGGTCGCCATGGGCTGGCTTCGTGAGTGGCTCGGTCTGCCGCCAGAGTTTTTCGGCATCATCTACGACACCGCCTCCACCAGCACCATGCATGCGCTCATCTGCGCCCGCGAATTCGCCCAGCCCGAGACCCGGGTCGAGGGATACCGCGGCAATCTCGTCGTCTACACCTCGGAGCAGGCCCACTCATCGGTCGAGAAGGGCGCCATGGCCGTCGGCATCGGACAGAAGAATGTGCGCAAAGTTCCCACCGACTCGCAGTTCCGCATGCAGGCCGACGCCCTACGCACTCTCATCGAAACCGATCTGCGCAATGGCCTCCAGCCCTGCTGCATCGTCGCCACCATCGGCACTACCTCGTCCACTTCCGTGGACCCGGTCGCCGAGTGCGCCCAGCTCGCCGATGAGTTCGGACTCTGGCTGCACGTCGATTGCGCCTACGCTGGCCCCTGCGCCTTACTGCCCGAGTGCGCCGAGTACTTCAAGGGCATCGAGCGCGCCCACTCCGTCGTCACCAATCCGCACAAGTGGTTGATGACCCCGATGGATCTCAGCGCCTTCTACACCCGCAAGCCCGAGATACTGCGGCAAGCGCTGTCCCTGGTGCCCGAGTACCTGCGCGCCTCCGAGGACCCGCGCGCCGTGCACCTGATGGATTACGGTGTGCCCCTTGGCCATCGCTTCCGTGGGCTTAAACTGTGGTTCATCCTGCGCTACTTCGGACGCGAAGGCGTGATGCAGTTTCTCCGCCGTCACAACCAGCTCGCCCGCGAGTTCTCCGGCTGGGTCGATGCCGATGAACGCTTCGAACGCGTCGCCCCGGTTCCCTTCTCGGTCGTCTGCTTCCGCCTGCGCGGCGGCGACCAACGGAACAAACTGCTGCTCGATACAGTAAACGCCAGCGGCCGAATCTTCCTCTCCCATACCGCGCTCAACGGCCAGTACGTAATCCGCATCGCCATTGGCAACATCGCCACCGGCCTCGCCGACGTCGAACTAGCCTGGAAGTTGATCCTGGATGCCGCTGAAGAGTTGCTCAAGAAGCAGTGTTGAGCTGTAATGAGGTTGCAAGTTAGCGGGGTGGAACTAACTGCCGGTGCCCCACCTTCGCGTCGTACCCTTCGACGCTAAGGTGGCAAGCAATCTGCAACGATCGTTGAATAATTGTCCTTGCTAGGGATTGCCCAGAACAGTCCCCCGCTCGTCCTCGATCAGAATCTGCATGGAGAGACGCCGCAGAAGCGTATTCAGCTCATTCGCCAAACCGCAAATCTCATCGTCCTTGATTGCTTCCCCCCGAGTCCGAATCTTGGACGCCAACTCGTCCAATTCCTCCCACGTCTTCGTGCTCAACTCTCGACAAATCACTATTGCCTCCCATGAAAGGTTTTCAAGGTCCCCAGTATAGCTACTTCCGTTTCCGTGGGGTAGTCCGTCAGTTTTATGCCCAGTACGTCCGATCCAGCGTGCGGTACTGAATCGCCTCGGCGATGTGTTTGGCCTCCAGTTGCTCGGCCCCTTCCAGGTCGGCGATGGTGCGCGAAACTTTCAGAATGCGATCATGGGCGCGGGCGCTCAGTCCTTGCTGCGTCATCGCGCGCTCTAGCAAGCGCTCGCAGTCCGGCGAGAGATCGCAGAAGGCGCGAATCTGCCGCGAGCCCATCTGGGCGTTGGCAAACACTTTCTCCCCAGCCTCGCGGAAGCGCTTCAACTGTCTTCCACGCGCCTTTAACACTCGCTCACGGATCGCCGCCGATGGCTCGGCCTGCACGTTGGAGCGCAGTTCTTTGTAGTTCACCGCCGGAACGTCGATGTGAATATCGATGCGATCCAGCAGCGGTCCGCTGATCTTTGAGATGTAGCGCTGAATCATCGGAGGAGTGCATCGGCACTCGCGGGCGCGATCGTTGAAGAAACCGCATGGGCATGGGTTCATCGCTGCCGCCAGCATAAAGCGCGCGGGGAACGTCAGCGACATCGCGGCGCGGGCAATCGAAACCGTTCCATCTTCCAGAGGTTGCCGCATCACCTCCAGCACGTTGCGCGGAAACTCCGGCAACTCGTCGAGAAAGAGCACGCCGTTGTGCGCCAGCGAGACTTCCCCAGGTCGCGGCACGGCTCCGCCGCCGATCAGTCCTGCGTCGCTGATGGTGTGGTGTGGCGAGCGAAAGGGACGCACGCCCACCAGCCCATTGACCGCGTCCAGGACTCCGGCCACGCTGTGAATCTTGGTTGTCTCCAGCGCTTCTTCAAATGTCAGCGGTGGCAGGATCGTCGGCATCCGTTTGGTCAGCATTGTCTTGCCGCCGCCCGGGGGTCCGATCATCAGGATGTTGTGGCCGCCCGCGCAGGCTACTTCCATGGCGCGCTTGGCAGTGTGCTGGCCGCGCACGTCCTTGAAGTCCACCGGAAAATGTTCGACCTGTTCGAGCAGCGCCTGGCTGTCCACGAGCAGGGGCGCGGGACCTTCTCCGGTGTTGATGAAGCGCACCACGTCGAGCAGGCTCTTCATCGGGTACACCTTTACGCCCTCGACCACGGCGGCCTCGCGGGCATTCTGCTCCGGCAGCAGCAGATTCGGAATCTTGCGCGCCCGCGCCGCCACTGCAATCGGCAGCGCACCACGCACTGGACGCAGTCCGCCATCGAGCGAGAGTTCGCCGACAATCACATACTCACCGAGATCCTGCTTCCGCAGTCCACCGTAGGCACCCAGAATTCCCAAGGCCATCGGCAGATCGAATCCCGAGCCCTCTTTCTTCAAATCTGCTGGAGCCAGGTTGATGGTGATGTGAGTGGGAGGAATATCGTAGCCGCAATTCTTCAGCGCGGCGCGAATGCGCTCGCGGCTTTCGCGCACCGCCGTGTCCGGCAGACCGACGGTGGTGAAGTGGTCCTCGTTCATCTTGACGCCGGAGACATCCACTTCCACGTCGATCAGGTTGGCGTCGATGCCGTACACGGCTGCGCTCAGGGTCTTGAAAAGCATAGAAATGCCACCCTCATGCGAGCCGTAACCACCCCTGCCCGCGAATCGCTAGTGCTTTGGGAATGCGTGGGTAATTCTACGGCATGTTCTCACCTGCTGCATCAACTCTCAACGATTAACCTTTCGGTCACTCTTTGAGCCGGGGGTAGTTCTTGCGAAGGCAATGGTTTGCGGGAGCTTGCAAGGATTGCTCAGTCTGCTACTGTCGGACCATCTGGGATTAACCATTCCGGCAATCGTTCGGCAGGAGCCAACCACCAGCGCAGACCGCCCTCCGGAAGCAGAGCCTCGCCTCCGCAAACCCTCTAAGGCCCCATCGCCACCGGATCATCGTCGCAAACTTGAGCTGACTTTGCTAAACTTGAGGCAGTCCCTACAGCCAGAGCGGGCGTACAAACCGCATCGCAGATTAAGCTGCTGCATCTAAATGACATGACCGCTTCTGGAAAACAGGGAGCGGTGAGGTACATGCAATGGCCACCATTGGCAGACGTGAGCAGGAAATTCTAACGGCAATCGTCGAGACCTACATCTCGACTGGTGAACCCGTTGGCTCGCGCACACTGGCACGGCGCAACAGCGAAGGACTCAGTGCGGCAACCATCCGCAATGTCATGGCGGATCTGGCCGAAGCCGGATTGCTGGCACAGCCACATACTTCATCCGGACGCGTGCCCTCGGTAGAGGGTTACCGCTATTACGCCGAGAAGCTCTCCGATCAAGTGAGCTTGAAACCGGATGACGAACATACTATTCAGCGTTATTTCCAGGGTGTAAACGAAGTTCAGGATTTCATGGAGCGCACCTCGCACGTGCTCTCGCTCATCTCCTCGGGAGTGGGTGTGGCGATCACCTCGGCCGGTCCGCGCAAGGCACTGGAGCATGTTCACTTTCAGCGACTGGCGGAGCAGCGGATACTGGCCATCGTAGTTACGCAGAGTGGCGTAGTTCGCGACCGGGTGCTGCGGCTCCCGCACGATGTGAGTCAGTCCGAACTCGACCTAGCGGCGCGTTACATCAACGATAATTTCCGCGGCTGGATGATCGAGGACATGCGCCGCGAGTTGGAGCGGCGCATCGAACAAGAGCGCAGCGAGTATGACCAATTGATGCGCTCGGTCGCGCAGCTTTACCAGAGCGGCGCGCTCGCGACGAAAGAAGAAGCTGCGGAAGTTTTTGTGGAAGGCACGGCGAACCTGGTGCGCCGCGAGAATGACAGCGAACGTCTGCGCCTTTTGCTGAAGACTCTGGAAGAGAAGACCCGCATCGTCGAGTTGCTCTCTTCCTATGTGGATACGCGCCAGGAAGCGGTGCGCGTGATTATTGGCCTGGACGAAACCATGCCGGATCTGAGCAGCTTTGTGCTCATCGGTGCTCCTGCCCGCTGCGGTCAGGAGATACTGGGACGCCTGGCTGTCATCGGACCGACGCGAATGGATTATCAGCACACCATAACAGCCGTGTCCTACATCGCGCGGCTTTTCGACAAGCTATTAAATGACTCGGAATAAACAGAAAATCATGGCAAAAGAAGAAATGCAGGACACTCCGGTGGACGTGGAGCACGAGCTTCCGCCGGGCGATGCAAACGACGATACCACCTGCGCGCCATCCGAAGTTGAGAAGTTAAAATCGGAGAACGCGCTTTATCTCGACCGCTTGGCACGTCTGCAGGCGGAGTTTGAAAACTTCCGGAAACGCAGTCAACGCGAGCAGCAGGAATTCCGTGACTACGCGCTGACCGACACGCTGAGGCAGTTGCTTCCGATCCTGGACAGTCTGGATCGGGCGGCGAAGGTGGAAGGCGTATCCAGCGAGGACCTGCGCTCGGGAGTAGAGCTGATTGACCGCCAGTTCCACGATGTGCTGGCACGGCTTGGCGTGGAACCGATTGTGGCACAGGGACAGCCCTTCGATCCCAATCTGCATCAGGCCATTCAGACGGTGGAGACCAGCGAGGTACCGGACAATCACGTGATCGATGAATTGCAACGCGGCTACCGCCTTCGCGACCGCGTACTGCGCGCCGCCATGGTTCGCGTAGCTCAGAACGGGAACAAATAAATTGGACTGGCGCACCATGCGTCATGGAGGACGACCGCCCCGGCGGTCTTTTTGAACACTGGCTACTAACGTCAAACGCGATTATTACGAAATCCTCGGCGTTCCCCGCGATGCGGCGGACGGCGATATCAAGAGTGCCTACCGCAAGCTTGCGATGCAGCATCACCCAGACCGCAATCCCGGAGATGATGTGTCGGAGGAGCGCTTCAAGGAGTGCAGCGAGGCTTACGCCGTGCTGAGCGATCAACAGAAGCGGGCTGCCTATGATCGCTTTGGCCACGAAGCGTTTACCAATGGCGGGCAAGGGCAAAGCGGCTTCCAGCAGGTGGACCTCAGCGACTTGTTCGGGGAGATGTTCGGCTTCGGCGATCTGTTCGGCAACGCCGGAGGCCGCGGTGGACGGCGCTCCCGGGCGCAGCGTGGCGCCGACATCCGCGAAGACCTCACCATTAGTTTTGAAAACGCGGCATTCGGCGTGGAGAAGGAAGTCACCCTCCGTCGCCGCGAACTGTGTGAGAGCTGCAAAGGCACCGGCGCGGCGAGCGGCAAGGCGCCCGGTCAGTGCCGCCAATGCAATGGCCATGGGCAGGTGCGCTATCAGCAGGGCTTCTTCAGTGTGGCCCGCACCTGTCCGGTTTGCCAGGGCACGGGCTCGCTGATTGAAAATCCGTGCACAACGTGCAAAGGGCATCGGGTATTGAATCGTCCGCACACGCTGCAGGTAAAGGTGCCTCCGGGAGTGGAGGATGGAACCCGCATTCTGTACAGCGGACATGGCGACACCGGAGTCGATGGCGGCCCCGCAGGCGACATCTACGTGGTTCTGCATGTGACCGACCATCCGTTCTTTGAACGCGAAGGCAAGGATCTGCATTGTGCCATCCCCATATCCTTCACCCAGGCCGCTCTCGGAGCCAAGGTTACGATTCCAACCCTGGAGGGCGACGCGACCTTGGATATTCCCGAGGGCACGCAGACCGGAACCAGTTTCCGGGTGCGCAAGCGGGGAATGCCGGTGCTCAACAGCAGCGCGCGCGGCGATCTGTATGTGGAAGTAAAGGTCGCCACCCCGGAGAAGCTCACGCGGCAGCAGCGCGAATTGATGGAGCAACTGGCGCAGACACTGGGCCAGGAGAACAAGCCTCAAAAAAGCAGCCTGCTCAACAAAGTGAAGGATATGTTCAGCTAAGATTCACCATCGGCTCAGTGAAGAAGCGCGGAGTTATGGCTCCGCGCTTTTTGTTGGGCTTTGATTAATCCAACACGCAAGCTATGATTGCTGCCCAGGAAAGCGAGCCGCAAATGGGCATACCGGTCCAGATGGTTTACGGGATAAGTGCCGTCTTGCTTGTAGCTCCATGGCTGCTGAGCGTAGGGGCATGGATAAGATGGAAGAGAACAGGACATCACGGTAGCTTCAGCGCTAAAGAGGCATTCGTTTCCTGGCTGCTGGGGATCATAGGCGGCGGGATGTGCTGTGTGGCGCTCTTCGTGCCGCTAACGCTTGATAACCCTGACCCCACGCCTCCCGAGGGTTTCAGCTCTAGCTGCGAGAGCTCCATTTATCTTGGACTGTTTTGTGGAGGATCAGTAGGCGCTGCTGTTACCCCGCTCGCCTACTCCTATTTCATTCGGAAGATTGGCATTCGCAAAGCCTTCCTGCCCGCGCTGATGGGCACCCTCCTGGGCGTGCTTCTTGATTTCCTCCTCCTCCGTTTCGACAGTCTACTGCTGATGGCGGCGATGCCCGTGCTGCTCTTCTTTGGGGCGCTTGCGTGGGCGGAACAGAAGTACTCGGAACCTCTGAGGACTTGAGATGCGAAGCCTCTGCCACTCCCTTTTGAAAGCTTCCGCTACTTGCTTTAGGCTGGAGGCATGACCCGCCGCCGCTGGATTGCCGACGAATTCTCCGACCATCACGCTTCCCTGCTGGGACAAAACGCTGCGCATCTGGCGCGTGTGCTGCGGGCGCGGGTGGGTCAGGAGTACGACGTGGTGTGCGGCGAACTGGTGCGACGGGGCACCGTCGCATCGGTTTCCGAAGAGCGCGTGGAGTTTGCCTTGGGTGAGACGGTGCTCGAAGGTGGAGAGCGCGAGATCGTGCTGGTGGCGGCGATCTACAAGTTCGACCGGCTGGAATGGGCTATTGAGAAATGCACCGAGCTGGGAGTCACGCGAATCATTCCGGTGATCGCGCGGCGGACCGACCTACACCTGGCCGGGGCGGCGGCCAAGCGCGTGGAGCGATGGCGGCGCATCGCACATGAGGCGGCCCAGCAGTCGCGCCGTCTGCGTACGCCGCAGATCGACGAAGCCGTAAAGCTGCCGTCCGCGCTGTCGCTCGAAGCTCCCACCCGCCTGCTCCTCAACGAAAATGAGCGCAGTGAAAATTTACGCGATGCACTGGGCTGGCCCACTGGAGAAGCCGCCGCTCCGATCGCTCTTGCGGTTGGACCCGAAGGCGGATGGACCGGGGAGGAACTGTCTCAGTTCAGCAGCGCGGGCTGGCGCAGCGTAACCCTGGGCTCCACAATTTTGCGTGCGGAGACGGCGGCGATTGCCGCCCTGGCGGCCGTGGCAGCGATCCTTGAGTGATCGGCACAATCGTTTTTATCCGCATAAACACTAAGGGGAACGCTTTCGCGCTCCCCGCTCGTGTAGCCTGTATCCGATGGGTTGTTACTTCTTCTTTGCGACTTTCTTCGCCGCCTTCTTTACGGCCTTCTTCGCAGCTTTCTTGGTTGCCATGACTATTCTCCCTTGAACAATCTTGGATGTAATTACAACGTAAACGTTGCAATTGAATAGTTGTATATGTTGATTACAAAAGCATGTCAAGCAAAAAAGCAAAAATGCGGGTGTATCTCGCACACTCGCGTCTGATTTTTTTCATGTGCCGGGTCTAACGCAACGCTCGCAAGAGCAATCCGGAGATTGTGTCCTGCAGAGTGTGCGCCATCATCGCCGGCCGCAGACTCTTTCGCAGCAGGCTCAACGTTCCGAAAGCAACCCCAAGCAGAGCAATCAACACCATGCGCTGCGACCCCTCATAGCCATGTCCGAGACCGAAAAGGATGCTCACCACGATCAGCGCGAGCCATCGGTTGCGGAGCAATCGCGTAAACTGCTTCTGAAAATAACCACGGAAGAGCACCTCTTCGCAGAAGCCCGCAGTGGCGCTAAGGCAGACCCACAGGAAGACCTCAAGACCGCTCTGTGGTGCGAGGAATCCAATCTGCTTGCGGGCGCTTTCAATACTGTTGGAATGGTCCATGCCCATGGCCACGGCGGCCATGGCGATCAAGGTGAGCGCTCCCATCCAGGTGCCCATGGCGATGGCAATGTCGAGGAGAAAATCCTCTACGCTCTTCCAGCGGCCGCCAATCAGCTCGCGCAGACTAAGGCCCGCACGGCGCAAGCCCCACCAGACATAGGCGGTGAAGAGCCACTCGTAGAGCATGGTTGCGAGGTAAATGCGTATTTGCGCATGGCCGGAGTGTGCGCCATGAGCGCTCTTGGTGTTCAGCAGACTGAAGCCGCCGAGCACCAGCACCAGCAGAACGGTGTGCCAATAGGGAATGGTGTGTGAGGGATTCCCCACTGGCAGCGTCTGGTTCAGCGCACTGCCGGGCGTGGTGCTCTCCATGCTTCTCCTTACGCCTTGAGCCGGAACTAGTCGATGCTGAGAACGCTGCCGCCGCCGCTGCTCTTCAACTCTTCCACGCGTGCCAGAACTTTGCGCGCAAAAGCGAAAAGACTCTTGGCATTATTCGCCTGATCACCGGCCAGAACCACAGGATGACCGGAATCTCCACCCTCGCGAATCGTTGGATCGAGTTCGATGCTGCCGAGGAACGGCACGTGGAACTGCTTTGCCGTGCGCTCACCGCCGCCGGAGGAGAACACATCGATCTCGTGGTTGCAGTGCGGGCAGATGAGGTAACTCATGTTCTCGACGATGCCAAGGATTTCGACGCGCACCTGGGTGAACATCTCGATGGCCTTACGCGCATCCTGCAGCGATACGTCGGAGGGCGTGGTGACCACAATCGCACCGGTCAGCGGCACCGTCTGGGTAAGCGAAATCGCGATATCGCCGGTGCCGGGGGGCAGATCGATGATGAGATAGTCGAGCTCGCCCCAGGCCACCTGGCCGAGGAACTGCTTGATGACCCCGTGCAGCATGGGACCGCGCCACACCAGTGGCTTGTCGCCGGGATTCAGGTAGCCGACGGAGATGACGCGAACGCCGAAGCGCTCGGCGGGAACAATCATGTTGCCTTCGGTCAACTCAGGTTCGCCGGTAGCGCCCATCATCAACGGGACGTTGGGGCCATAGATGTCGGCATCGAGCAGTCCGACCTTGAAGCCGAGGCGAGCGATGGCGAGCGCGAGATTGACGGAGAGCGTGGTTTTGCCGACTCCACCCTTGCCGGAGCCGACTGCGATGATGGATTTGACACCAGGAATTGCCTGCGGTCCCTCAGGTTCCGAGCCGCTTGAGTGTGCATGCATGTGCAAGACTGTCATCCTTACGAACAATGATGTTTGTAACTTTTGATTATACCGATAAGCTCAGAGAGAAAAGTTACAGAGTCATTGCCTTGACGGCCATAAAATGGCAGCGGCAGGAGAGATCATGGCGGAGAAAGTAGTTGCCATCGTTGGGAGCTATCGCAAGGGCGGCACGGTAGATAGCGCCGTGGATGCGGTGCTGGCCGGCGCCCGCGAGCACGGGGCAGAAACGCGCAAGATTTTTCTCATCGATCAACACATTGAATACTGCCGCAACTGCCGAGCCTGCACCCAGACAGAGGGCAAGGCGCGCGGCGAGTGTGCGATTCACGACGATATGAAGGCTATCCTTGATGAGATCGACAACGCGGACGCCCTGGTGCTGGGCTCGCCCGTGAACTTCTACAACGTGACTGCGGTCTTTCGTACCTTCCTGGAACGGCTGGTGGGCTGCGCCTACTGGCCATGGGGACAATGGAGTCCCAAGCCGCGCTCGAAGAAGCTGCCCCGCAAAGCGGTGCTCATCTCGTCGTCAGCGGCCCCAGGGATTTTCCTGCCGTTCGCCACGGGAGTTCCGAAAGCGCTGCGGGTTGCGGCTAACTGTCTGGGCGCCCGTCCGGTGGCGAAGCTCTGGATCGGATCGGCGGCGCAGAGCGCTACGCCGAAGCTATCCGAGCGAGTGCGGAGGCGGGCGCACAGAATCGGAGCGGGACTGTAGTTCGGTAGAGTCCCATGCGTGAGGCGAAAGAAGAATCGATCGCTGGCAGAAAAACTTGAGATCGCGCGGGGCCTTGAGCAGTGCGGGGATCCTTCACTGACGCTCAGGATGACCCACTTAAAAATAAAAGACACTCGCCGAACAATGCACCCTCCGAACTTCAAGCAGGCCCGCAGCACAATGCGCCCCTCCGAAGCGGGGCGCATTGTGCAATCAAAGCGGCTACTGCGTTACAGGCTACTCATGTTGGAGAGGAAATCGCCGTTGACGCGCGTTTTGCTCAGCTTGTCGATGAGCAACTCCATGGCTTCGACGGGCGAGAGCGGATTGAGGACACGGCGCAGAACCCAGATGCGCTGCAGGTCGTCCTTCGCCTGGAGCAGCTCCTCCTTGCGGGTGCCCGAGCGCTGAATATCAATCGCCGGAAAGACTCGCTTGTCGCTGAGCTTGCGGTCAAGGATGACTTCCATGTTGCCGGTGCCCTTGAACTCTTCGAAGATCACATCATCCATGCGGCTGCCGGTTTCGACCAGGGCCGTGGCGATGATGGTGAGCGAACCACCCTCTTCAATATTGCGGGCGGCACCGAAGAAACGCTTCGGGCGCTGCAGTGCGTTGGAGTCAACGCCGCCGGAGAGCACCTTGCCGGAGGGCGGAACGATGGTGTTGTAGGCACGCGCCAGGCGGGTAATGGAATCCAGCAGAATCACCACGTCGCGCTTGTGTTCGACCAGGCGCTTGGCCTTTTCGATCACCATTTCGGCGACCTGTACGTGGCGTGCGGCGGGCTCATCGAAAGTCGAACTGATGACTTCGCCCTTCACCGAGCGCTGCATGTCCGTGACTTCTTCCGGACGCTCGTCGATGAGCAGAACGATCAACACGACTTCCGGATGGTTGGCGGTGATGGAGTTGGCGATGTTCTGCAACAGCATGGTCTTGCCGGTGCGGGGCGGGGCGACGATGAGACCGCGCTGGCCTTTGCCGATGGGAATCAGCATGTCCATGACGCGAGCGCTCATGTTGTCGCGCACGGTTTCCAACTTGAGGCGCTCCTGCGGATAGAGCGGCGTCAGGTTGTCGAAGAGAATCTTGTTGCGGGCCTCGTCGGGCGACTCGAAGTTTACGGCCTCGATCTTGACCAGCGCAAAGTACTTTTCTCCCTCGTGGGGAGGACGAACCTGGCCGCTGACGGTATCACCTGTCTTCAGGTCGAACTTGCGGATCTGCGAGGGCGAAACATAGATGTCATCGGGGCCGGGCAGGTAGTTGTAATCCGGAGAGCGGAGGAAGCCGTAGCCGTCGGGGAGAATTTCCAGGACGCCTTCAGCGAAGATATGGCCTTCTTTTTCGCTCTGCGCCTGCAGGATTTTGAAGATAAGGTCCTGCTTGCGCAGGCCGCTCGCACCGGGGAGGTCGAGTTCGCGAGCGATCTTGGTCAGCTCGGTGATGTTTTTTTCTTTGAGTTCAGCGATCGTCATGTCCACCTACGGAAAGTTTTATCGAGAGGAAGGAATCAGGTGCGCCGCGAAGCGCCGGGAAAGTGGTTACGGGTTGACCCTTGGCTCAGCTAACAAGCAACCATTTGGATGGGAAACCGGCCTTGGATCCCTTGGTGGCCGGGCGGGTGGTTCACGGCTGATGTTACGAACGGCCTGTTTACTTGCGTTAAATTTGAGGCTGATCCCTTGCAGCTGCCGCAGACGCGGCAGTTGCAAGGTGAAAATCTGAAGTTCAGCCGCTAAGCCGCACGACGCTGAGCGTCTTTCGCATTCACCGGGTCGGCCATTACGTTGGCGCGCTCATTATCGGAGATGCGGTTCAGAACATCATTCGTCGTGTCCTGAATGCGGGTATTCGGTTTGTGGAACTTACGAGTTGCCTTGGAAGCAATCTGGCAGAGCATATAACGATTCTGTAACGTATGTAAAGCTTCAAAGACTTTATCTGAACGCATAACTTCTCCTTTTGCATCAGCCTTGCTGGCACTCAACATCGTTCCAGAATCAACCCGGCTGGCTATAATTCCTTACCGACTTCGCACTCCCAATCTAAATAGATGCGAAGTAATTGCCGTGCGACGCTCAATCTGGTGGAACAACGTCTTCCACATGAGTCAATTGAGCCAACTGTCCCGCTCCATGCGTCTCTGGGACGCGACAAGGGAACGACCTCCCCATAACCACTGCTTTTACTCGGAGAACCATGCCATTGCCCATGAATTCCGGGCTGGAGATGAACCAGTTGAGACGCCATTCCCTGCTGCGGCGCCGCTGACAAGTTGTACATTAAAACTTTGTGGAGTTAAGGTCAACATTCTTTTTGCTAAGCTTTCTTAACATAACTTATTGATTCTTATGGAATCATAAGGTCTGACTGGAATGGTTCCCCGGGCGATGGCCTTTGGTAACTCCGCTCAGAATACGAGGACCACCACACTGCCAGCCCTCGCCGACGAAGATTTCTGCATGATTTCCAAAGAAGGAGATCTGAAACGACTCTGGACGGCGACTACACCCAGCCGATGCTCTTAGGCCTTGCGCAGCGCGGAAAAGCAATGACCTATGTTAACACTTCATAGGCAAGCTGCGCTATAGGCGAGCGTGGGAAGGATCGGCCGTACGCGAGGCATTCACGTCGAGGTGCAACTGCTGCTGCCCGCCGATGCCCGGGGGATAGCAGTTATGGTCGGCGTTGTAACTGGCGGCGCAAGCGGCGGCAAACTGCGAACGGAGCGGAGATTGCGCAAATTGCCAGACCTCGGCAAAGGGGACGCCACTCGCCTCGGGGGACGGAGCCGGGTTGGGAAAGGCGCAGCCGGGCGCAGGCGGGCAGGCATCGTTGACAACCCAGAAAACAAGCTGCCGCCCCTGGTCGGAGTCATGCAGATCGCGCGCCGTACTGATGCTGCCGCCGTCCTGCTCGGCAACCTCAATGCCCGAGCAATAGATTCCGGGACGAAAACCCGCCAGCCGCACCGCATCGGCCCAGGCGAAGACGTACTGCTTCTGCTCGGCTAACATTCGTCCACCTTCCTCCTGGTCGAGAAAGATCACGGTTCCCCGGTGGAAGCCCTCGGCCTTTGCGGCCTCGACGGCAACGGCACCATCGGATGCGCCAGGGTTGGCCACCGCACCGGGGTTGGCCACCGCTGTCAGCTCGGCGTAGCTGCGGCCGTTGAAGAGCACGAGAAACCCAAAGCCCTCGCGCTCCACGATGGCTCGCTTGCCGTGCCAACTATTGGCGCTCTCGCCGGGCGGGTTGTTCAGCCAATAGCCGGTAAAGGCGAAGGTCTTGCGCAGAGCCGGTAGGTTCTCATCGCCTGGATAGTCATTGCGGTCGAATCCGAGATGGGTTGCAGGCTGCTGAGAGCCCCGGAAGGCGTGGGCGGAGATCAGCGCAACCAGGACTGATGCCACCGCCACGGTCAACAGCAGCAGAAACGCACGGTGCTTCTTCATGCTTCCAGTGTACGGCTGGCGCCGGCAAGCGGCGATGATACGGCGCCCGCATCCAGTCCACTACCTACCCGAAACTCCCGCACCGCACGAGCACCTTTGGACTGTTTCCGACTATTCACGACATCTTCACGCGGCGTTTACAGCGACTTATTCCAAAGATGCTGAAATCGAGTTCTGTACCAGCCATGTCCGCGCGGCTCCGCTGTTTTGGGAAACCGCACACCTTTCAAATTCTGCACACCATCCGGCGTGCGAATGGAGAAACACGAAATGCGTCGAAGTTTAAGATCGACACTGCTATCTCTGCTTTGCTTCTGTCTACTTGGTACATTTGCGTTGGCTCAATCGGGTAAGGGAACACTCAGCGGGCGGGTTGAAGATAAAGCAAATGCCGTCCTCCCCGGGGCGCAGGTCGAGCTTTTGCCTCGCGCCGGTGCGGTGACCACCAACCAGCAAGGTGAATTTACCATCAACAATCTCACTCCCGGCACCTACACGGTAATGATCTCGTATGTGGGATTCGTGCCGTTTACGGAGGATGTAACGATCACCGCAGGAAAGACCACACAGTTAAAAGCGGTCGTCGAGATTCAGAGCAAGAACGATGAAGTCACCGTGCTCTCGGAGCGCCAGACCGCCGAAGACGAGGCCATCAACCGCACTCGCGCCGCAGAGAACATTCTGCAGGTGCTACCGGCGGAGGTCATCACCAGCCTTCCCAATGCGAACATCGCCGACGCCTTGGGGCGGATGCCCAGCGTAACCATCGAACGTGATGAAGGCGAAGGCAAGTACGTTCAGATTCGCGGCACCGAACCTCGCCTGAACAATGTGACGGTGGATGGCATCACGATTCCATCGCCGGAAACCGGCGTGCGCTATATCAAGTTGGACACCATCGCCTCAGACCTCGTCGAGTCGGTTGAAATCAACAAGACGCTGCAGGCCAACATGGATGCCGATGGTATTGGCGGCTCGGTAAACCTGCGCACCAAGACGGCCAGCGAGCTTCCGACCATGAACCTCTACGGACTCGGCGGCTACACGCCAATTTCAACCAATGGCCGTGAGGTAATGCAGGGCGGTGGCACGCTGGGCCAGCGCTTTGGCGCCCAGAAGAAGCTCGGCATCCTGTTCGGCGGCACCTATGACTACAACGGCCGCGGGATTAACGATATCGAGCCCTCGCCGACCACCAACAGTCTCACTCCGCACTATGACGAGATGGATATTCGCGACTATGTTTATGACCGCACCCGTTGGGGCGCGACCACTAGCTTGGACTACAAGTTGGGCGAAGGCTCCAGCGTTTATCTGCGCGGTCTCTTCTCGACGTTCCGTAACTGGGGTCACAAGTGGACCTTCGGGCTGGAAGATGCCTCTACGGGTAAGGATCCGAAGTACAGCCAGGATTGGCGCCGTCCGAACATGGCGATCGGCAACCTGGTAGCGGGCGGCAAGCACGTCTTTTCCAGTTCATGGTTCGCGTGGGACGTAGCGGCCGGCCGTTCGCGCTCTGAGGGCGGCAGCGGCAGCGCAGACTACAAGTGGAACGGCGACCCTGCAATCACTACCAACTGCACTAACGTTCCGGGAGTCAGCATCAATCGTCCGGGCTGGAGCGCAGGGTGCTTTGGAACAGGCGCTGATAACGCGGTGGACAGCAATAACTATTACCTGAGCAGCTTCGCTCTTCCGAATGGCGGCCAGAGCGCGCAGGTCAATTTGACGGCTTCTGCCTCCTACGCCAAGAACTACCATGCCGGCAGCCATTTCGGAACCTTCGAATTTGGTGGCAAGATTCGCAATGCGCACAAGTTCGACGACACCTACCAACAAGTCGCCGACTTGAGCCCGTACTCGAATTCGCAGCTCGCGGTAAGCAACAACGCAGGGTGGGCCAGCAACTTCACCGATCCCAACTACTACGACAAGACCTACCACCTCGGTCCGGTGACGGACTACAGCGCGGTACGCTCCTGGGTGTTGGCGAATGGACTCATCCCAGGCGGTCAAACGGGCGTCAACTCCGCCAACTACGATTACGTTGAGCGGATTTCGGCAGGCTACATGATGAATACAATCGATCTGTCTTCACGCCTTCGCCTGGTGACCGGACTACGCTTCGAACAGACGCATATGAACGCGTACGCTCCCAACGCCGCGTCTACGGCGGTGGATCAGAAAGTCAACGGCGGCGACTATCTTGACGTTCTGCCGAGCGCTTCGCTGCGTATCGGGTTGACTAAGGACTCCGAGCTCCGCCTGGTTTACGGCCGTGGTATTTCGCGTCCGGATCCGCAGGACATTGTGCAGGCTTCCTCGGTGGTGGATATTTCGCAATCTCCAGCCACCGTTTCGATTGCAAACCCGAACCTGAAGGCCGAACACGCCAACAACTACGATGTGCTCTTCGAGGAGTACCTCAAGACGGGCGGCCTCTTCCAGGCTGGTTTCTTCTATAAGGATATGAGCGACCCGATCGTGAACGGGCAGTACATCGCACCCACCTGGCCGGGCGTTCCGGCCGGAACCAACACGCTGGTCTCACAGGTACAGAATATAGGTACCGCTCACGTCCTCGGCATCGAATTGAGCTATCAGCAGCGGCTTTCCTTCCTGCCGGGCGTTCTGCACGGACTGGGGATCTCCGCGAACTACAGCTATACGGCTTCGCAGTCCAACAACCTCCTGAACCTGCTGCGCACGGATAGTCCGGCAATGCAGCGCCAGGCTCCGAACATGTATAACTTCAGCCCGACCTACGACACAAAGAACTTTTCGCTACGTATGGGGCTGAGCTACAACGGACCGATGATCTACGCATACCAGTTCCAAAACCTGAGCAACTCGACCGGTGTCAATCTTCCGGTTGATCCTTCTACCATTCCGGGCGGTGCCAAAGGACCGAACGGCGACAATTACATGTACTCTCATTGCCAGGTTGACGCGCAGGCCAGCTATAAACTGCCTTACGGTCTACAGGTGTATGCGTACGGACTGAACCTGAACAACGAAGTCTTCGGCTTCTACAACGGCAGTCCGCAGTACGTGGTACAGCGCGAATACTACAAACCGACCTACGCGGGCGGGGTTCGCTACAGCTTCACTCGCGAGCGGTAAGCGAGGGTTTCCGCGGCCCGGGCAAACCATCCCTGGCAGCGGTATCACGAAAGAGCGGCAGAGTCACTGACCCTGCCGCTTTTTTGTGCAACTTTTTGCCAGGTTCCTGCATCGCACCAAGGTTTGTGCAAGATGGAGAAGGGTCAATATCCACAAGGGTTGCGAACCGTTCATCGTCCTTTTAAACCCGCATTTCCACATTCGTGTTGAAAACCTCCTCAAAAAAACCAGCTTCTCTGGTTGACATCGGGGCCAAGTAGCGCTTTGGAAAAGTAGGCTGCACGTCAGGTAATAGTTCTGTCACAAACCGGTGCAGCGTGGGCAAACCGGGTGCCGGCATTGCTCCCGGCGGGCTAATCCGTTTAAACTTCAGAGCATCGACCCTTTGCAACCTGCCGGATCGAAGCATCAAAGCCTGTCCAGATCCGCATGCGCGGATGGCCGGTATGGCGGCTGGCATGCACGCCGAGGGTTGTGCCGGGAAATTTCGCGGCGAACTTAGGAGATGCTTTTTGCTGTACCTCCACGCTCTTGGACATTTTCATCCCGAGACGATTCTCGATAACCACTTTCTGTCATCCCTGGACATCGGGGTGGATGTGAAATGGATTGAGGATCGGGTCGGAATCATTGAGCGGCACACCACGCTGCCGCTGGATTATCTCCGCCAGACGCGCAACCAGGATCCTCGCGCCGCCGCCGAAGCAGCCCACACCACGCCCACCCAAATGTCGGTACGCGCCACTGAACTGGCGCTCGAACGCGCCGGCCTCAGGGCCTCCGAATTGGGGATGATTATCTCCGGTGGATGCTCGCCGGAGATGCAGATTCCGGCTGATTCCAGCCGCATTGCCAATGCGTTGGGCATCGCCGCCACCTGCTTCGATCTGCAATCGGCATGCTCCAGCTTCGCTTCGCAGATTCACTTCCTGAACCAGATGCGCCCGGAGGCGCTGCCCGATTACGTGCTGGTGGTGAACAGCGAAACCTTCACCCGGAGCATCGATTACAGCGACCGTAGGCAGGCCGTGCTCTTTGGCGATGCGGCAACCGCCGCGATTGTTTCGGCGCGAGTGCCTTCGGAGTCGGTGATCTCCGAGACGAGCTTCGGCTCCGACCCGGCGGGGCAGCACCAGATCACGATTCCCACGGGTGGACACTTTGCACAGGAAGGCCATGCGGTACAGGTTTTCGCCATCCGCACCACCACGGACATTGTGAAGAAGTTGCAGGCTTCGGTGCCGCCATCGGAGAGCCGGAGGCAGGTGTTCATTGGCCACCAGGCAAACCTGCGCATGCTGGAAAACGTCTGTAAGCGTACCAATATTGCCCTGGAAGATCATTACGCCAACGTGGCGTACTTTGGCAATTGCGGCGCGGCTGGTGCCCCGTGTGTGCTCTCGCAAAAATGGGATGAGTTGCGTAACTGCGTGATCCACATGGCAGTCGTGGGATCGGGGTTAGCCTGGGGCGGAATGCGCATCTCGCGCAATTGATGGTGCTGGTCGCTCGACCATGCGCAACAGAAACGAAGAATAAGCCCCGCGAGCACTTGCCCTTGGGGATTTTTTCATGCGGTACGAAAGGATGCCACGGCAGCTACGCCTTGGGAGTTACCGGCTCACCGACCGGCGTGGTAGGCAGTGCCTGCGCCTCCTTGCGCAGTTCCTCAAAGAGAATCGTACTCAGGTAGCGCTCGCCAAAGTCAGGAACGATGGCGACGATCAGTTTGCCCGCATTCTCCGGACGCTGGGCCACCTTCACGGCAGCATACACGGCAGCTCCCGCGGAGATTCCGACCAGCAGACCTTCCTCCTTGGGCAAGCGGCGCGCATATTCGAGAGCCTGATCGTTGGAGACCTGGATGACCTCGTCAATCAGTTTGGTGTCCAGCACGGCGGGGACAAAGCCAGCGCCGATTCCCTGAATTTTGTGCGGACCCGGCTTGCCGCCTGAGAGCACCGGACTGTCGGTCGGCTCCACGGCAATGGCCTTGAAACTCGGCTTCTTCGCCTTGATATAGCGGGAAACGCCAGTCAGCGTACCCCCCGTTCCCACGCCTGAGATCAGGATATCCACCTTGCCCTCGGTGTCGTTCCAGATCTCAGGGCCGGTGGTCTCAAAATGAATTTGCGGATTGGCGGGATTATTGAACTGTTGCGGCACGAAGCCGTTCGGCGTGGCGGCGAGAATCTCCTCGGCCTTGGCGACCGCGCCCTTCATCCCGTTGGGACCGGGGGTGAGCACGATTTTAGCGCCGAAAGCGAGCAGGAGTACGCGACGTTCCAGGCTCATCGTGTCCGGCATGGTGAGGATCAGTTCGTATCCTTTTACGGCCGCGACAAAAGCGAGCGCGATCCCGGTGTTGCCGCTGGTCGGTTCGATCAGCACGGTTTTGCCTGGATGGATCTTGCCTTCGCGCTCGGCCGCCTCAATCAGCGCAATGCCAATCCGGTCCTTGACGCTGGCCAGCGGATTCTGACTTTCCAGTTTGACGGCTACTCGCGCCACGGCGCCCTTGGTAATTTTGTTGAGGTAGAGTAGCGGCGTATTTCCAATCAAATCAGTGACGTTGTTTGCAATTGCCATCTCATCTCCATCCGGCCTGCGAATCGGCGGCCCGCTAAAGGTTCACTGCACCTGGAGGCGAACCAGTTGGATGCCTCCAGTCAGGAAATGCGTGGAACAGCCATGTTCTTTCCGATGCGCGCCGCCTGCTTCCGGCGCAAGAAAAAACCCACCACCATTTTCTGGCGGTGGGCTCGTGAAATTACTTCGAATAAAAAGTTCTATTCCACGATCTCATTTTCGCCAGAGGGCCGCTTCCCACAACAACAGCACGCGGACATACGACACAGCCGGCAACAAAGGATCATGATGGCTTTGTTTATAGCCCGTTCCACTTCCGGAGTCAACCCGGAGAGCACAGATCAATAGACATAACAAAGCCCCACACTCTTCGAAGAAAGATGCGAAGTAAGGAGTGGGGCTCGTGTCAATTCAGTGGACTTGCGATGTCGTCCGCGAATCCGGTTCCAGGCTTTTGAAGCAGCGCCAGTGGGAGCGGATCGGGGCTAGAAGTCGTTGAAATCCAATGCGATCGGCTGGCCGTCTTCATCATACTGAATGACTGGTTCGCCACTTCGCTCGACCGGTTCGGCCGGCTTGTCCAGTTTGCGCTGCTCCATTTTCTGTGACTTCTCTTGCCGCTTTTCCTGGCGAGCCCGCTCTTTTGAGCGCTTTGTGAAGGTCGTTCTTGAGTTTCCTGCCATTAAGACTCCAATTCAGTAGATGTTTGGTTCGAACCGGTCCAAATCGATTCGAATGTTTCACTTGTACCCCAGCATTCACATCAGAAAACGGGCGCTGACCTCACGCCGCTTCGGCGAGCGAAGGACCCCAGCCGAAAAACCAGCTTGTGCAAACGATTCCGAACCGGCTGGCTCGGGGGATCAGCAGACTCCTGCTTGCAGGAATACGTCTTCCCTATCCATATCCATTGTATTCCTTCCTCGCGATTTCGTTTTTCGCCGCATACGTCCACCACTCAGGAAAGGACTTCAGTTTCTCCGCAGTCCCAGTGGCTCGGCCAATCCCGAGCGAAACTTTTTTCCCGACGTGGGTTTCTAATGATCACAGAGCATCGAGGTCTGTAAAAATGACTAAGAAAATGGTGGTTGCGTTGTTCGGCCTTGTCTTTGCGGTCGCCCTGGCGATGCCGCCCAAGGCAAGTGCACAGGTGGGAATTGGAATCGGGGTTGGTGTCCCGTATGGCGGATACGTAACCGGTTGCGATCCCTACTACTACCCGTATGGCTGTTACGGACCTTACGGCTATTGGGGTGTGCCGTATGTCGGCTGGGGCTGGGGAGGCTGGGGATACGGAGGCTGGGGTCGTGGCTATGGACGGGGCTACTATGGTGGCCGTGGTTTTGGTCGAGGCGGCTTTGGCGGACGTGGCTTCGCGGCGGGTCGTGGCGGCGGCTTCGGTGGCGGACGCGGCGGATTTGCTGGCGGACGCGGCGGCTTCGGCGGCGCGCGCGGCGGATTCAGCGGTGGGCACGGCGGTGGCGGACATGGCGGGGGCGGCCACCGCTAAACAGCGGGCTGTGCTCTGCGGCTTTCATGGCCCTTCAGCCCGTCGGGCTGGAGGGGCACTTGCTCGACATGGGCTAGAGCAATCCACCGGTCTGCAGAGTCAGAGCACTCAGTGCCAGTTCCAGCTTCGCAATGGCTTCATCCAACTCGGGGTGCTGTCCTAGTTTGCGTTTCAGGGATTCCAAGAGCTGGTGAGCGTCCGCAATGTGCTCTGCCGCTTTGTTCTGGGACGGATTTGCGGGCTGGTTGGGCGAATTCATCGGGCACTCTCCTAATTGGCCTCTATTATCCCGCGAAATTGCCGTTCGCTGGCGGTCAGGCGCAAACTTTCCTTGAGATGAATAGGGGCGGAGAAAAAGTAGGGCACATTCCACCGTTGAATGCGCCCTTTTCAGGAGATACCTGCAGATCAGGCAGCAGGATACGGGAGAGATGTCTGGCAACCCTGGAAAGATGCATAACTCTTTTGGTTCCGCGATGGGACGCACCACGGGCGGGAGTTTTGGCGGGAAGTGCAATTGGAAAGGTACATCAGATTTGGAAAGGACTTGCGGTTGCGGGAGCAGCCCAACCAAGAGGCTGCCGAGTTTGCGGAAAAACGCCCGGTGCTAATTCACTTACCTAAGTAGATGTCCGGAGGCTCTGAAAAGTTGCACACCTTAATCCGGCTAAGGTTGCGCCAAGCGCTGCAAGGTTTATGACTCCGGTTGATAACGCACACGAGGTTGGAACTCACCTGTGAGCAAGCTCACTCCTGACGGGTTCAAGATGAACAGTATCCGAAACACTCTTTGCATTAGGGTAAGAGGACTCCATCCCAATAGCAAGGATGTGCCATGGTCGGCAAATGTGCCAATAAGTGCTGTCTTACTCCGCGTCATCCCAATGAGGGAAAGGTGTTTCGTCTGGATATCGACCTCGGCAATAAGGCGGGTGGGAGTGAGCACAAGACAGCTTATATATGGCTATGCGCCAATTGTGCTACGAAGATGCATCCTAAGGTCCAAGTCATCGGGAACACGATTCAGTTGCTACTCTCGAAAAACGATCCAACGCGCATGGCGGAGACCGACGTGGCAGTGGAACGGGTGAACTGAAACTCTGGTGATGTGTTCCGCAGGTGGTTCAACCCGAAGTCGTCCGGTTTCGCCCTGACATTTTGCTGCTGTACATCAATTCATCTGCTCTCTTAACGGCTGTCTGGACTGAATCCCCTTGGCTTATCAGTGTTGCTCCCACAGAAATCGTAATCCGGACACTCTCGTTTGCGGCGGGAATCCCGGATTCAGCGATCAGCATGCGGCATCTTTCGGCAAAGGCCGTCAACGCCGACGAGTGGACATCCATCACGATAACTAGAAATTCTTCACCGCCCCAGCGCCCCACGGTGTCTCCTGAACGCAGACTGTGGGTAAGGGTCTTGCACGTTGCCCTGAGTACATCATCACCAGTTCCGTGTCCATACTGATCGTTCACCTGCTTGAAGTGGTCCACATCGATCATCAGCAGGCCAATACTCCGGCCAAATTGTTCGACCTCTTGAATCGCCTGTTCGACTTTCATTTCGACGTAACGGCGATTGGGCACTCCAGTTAGAGAATCGCAGAATGCAAGATTCTCTAACTCCCCGACCCTCCGCTCCGTGTTCTTTTTCGCGGTAACGTCGCTGAAGACTTCGACCGCTCCGACGATCGACCCTGCACTGTCCACAATGGGTGCGACCCGCACCGAGACCGGAACGCGATGCCCAAGCTTGTGTCTAAAATAAACTTCCGCTTCCCGCCGCTCGCCATCGACGATCGTGCGGGAGAGCGGGCAACCGGTCAGGCATAATGCGCAACCTTGGTCATCTACGTGCATCAACAAGTTGTCATAGCAATGCTTGCCAATTACTTCGCTGGCAACGAATCCGGTTAACTGCTCCGCGCCTTTGTTCCAGTATGTAATTCTTCGCTCGCAGTCAACAAAGTAAACCCCATCGTGCAGGCTATCGAGCAATCTTTCGTGAAAAGAAGGAGCGGGTTTGTCTGGCGACGTTATCACCCTGGTAGTTGCAGATTCGGACATAAGAACCTCAGGAGAGACAGGATGACTTCGCTAATGTGGACAGCAGCTCTCAAACGATTATATCGGCCAGGAACGGCGGACGTTGCTGATAAGGAACTTGATGCCGGAATTGGTGTAAGTTCCTCAAACTTACTCGTGCTTCACTCAAGAGGCAAAGAACCAGGAACCACCACACCGCTTACCTAAGCCGCCTTCGAGCCATCGGCATTACCGTTAACAGCTGCAGGTTGCACAATAACGGGTTCAACATTAATGTGACACCGTGCCCGGCCTTGCCCGAGACTCAGCGCAATCAGACGGGCAATGCCGTCGACAGCGTTGTTCAACTCGTTGGACTCCAGGTGCATCATGTCGATCGTTATTTTCAGGTCGAAGCGAACGATGCTCTCATCTCGCTGAGGGCAGTCAGGGTCGCCGGATTGCAGGGTTCCGCCCAGCAGACGGGCAATGCTGAGGAGTGAACGGCCGCCACAGACGAGGCACTCATCAAATCGGCCGTTGGTGACACATTCACAGTCAAGGCATAAAACTGCATTTTGCAGGGGCACTACGGCCGCGTCCGCTTGTTTCCTGGTTCCCAGATGCATACGACTCCCGAGGCAAAGACGGTGGCTATCGGGTTCAGAAGAGGAACGCCCACCTCAGAGTTGCCCAAACGTCTCGCTTATCTGTTGGTTCAGATGCTTCGTCCGCGGATAAAGGTTCGGGGCTGATGCAAGCGCGCCAACATGGAAGCGGCTATCTACATCTAAGCATTGTGTCCAGTGTACAATTTCAACGCTGGAGAAAGAGTACGGAGGTGTTCGAATGGTTTCGTTCCTGCCGCGTCCAATCGAAATGCTGATGTCCACGCTGTTGATCGCAGTTTTTGCTGCGCCTGGCCCGCTGATGGCACAGAGCCACGTTGCCAGTCCCGCCGAAATTCAGAAGCAGGTGTTGGCCGCTGGCCAGACACGACAGCACCAGGAGGATACCGTAAAGCAGTTCGTGTCCTCACCGGAAGCAGCGAAGGCGATCAAGGCCGCGGGTATGGACCCAACGCGCGTCAAGTCGGCTGTCTCCGCGTTGAGCGATCAGGAGCTCACGCAGATTGCGTCGCGAGCAGAAAAAGCTCAGGCCGATTTTGCGGCAGGCTCGCTAGGTGAGCGCGACCTACTGCTGATTCTGGTGGGCATAGCAATCTTAATCCTGCTCATCGTCGCAATCCGTTAGCATGGCTTGGCCGGCGCGAGCACGACGTGTGCTCCTCGTGGTGCTGCTCTGCGGCTCGGTCGCGGTTGCGGAGGTGCCAGCACTCTGGCTTGACGTTCCATTCGTAAAGCAAGGGTCAGAGGGCTGTGGGGCAGCAAGTATCGCGATGGTGATGCAGTATTGGTTTGCTCTGGATGGCCGGACGGCGGGCGACCAGTCGGATGCAGGGCACATACTTCGTTCCCTGCACTCTCGCGCCGGTCATGGCATCTACGCTTCCGCGATGGCGCAGTACTTCGAGGGGCAAGGATTTCATGCGTTCGCATTTGCCGGCGACTGGAATATGCTGCAACAGCATCTTCTGAAGGGACGCCCGCTGATCGTCGCCCTGAAGCCATCGGCCATGGACCGCGCGCTGCACTTCGCCGTGGTGGCCGGCATGGATACGGAAAAAGAGATCATCCTGGTAAACGATCCCGCCGAACGCAAATTGCGCAAGATGGAGCGCGCGACATTCGAGAAGCAATGGGGAGGAGCCCAGCGCTGGACGCTACTCGCTCTACCGGAACAATCTGGCAATTAGCCCGTGGTTTCTTTGTCCGTGGTTTCGCGGCAGTTCTGGTTCTCGCGAGCATTGCGGGCGCGAAGGCCAACGGACAGAGCGCCCCGGGCAACGCGAGTCTGGCGGCGCAGCAACTGTTTGCCGAAGAGCGCTGGCCGGAAGTCATCCTCGCCGTCGAGGGAGCGTCCGGGCGCACCGCGGATCTGGATTATTACTACGGGAACGCGCTAGCCAAGCTGGGGCGTCTCGAAGAAGCTCGCGGAGCTTTTCTGGCTGGCTACAGATTGCAGCCACATGACAAGCGGTTTGCGGTCGAGCTCGGCGGCATCGAGTTTCTCAGCAAACGCTACTCGATGGCTGCCCACTGGCTTCTGATCGCGTCACGAAACTCTCCCGGCGACGCTTACGTGAACGACTTCTGCGGCAGCGTCTTCTACTTGCAAGGCAATCTGGAGGCGGCGCTGAAGTACTGGAATCGCGTGGACAAACCGCGAATCGAAAGCGTACGCAGCGAGCCCGTCCTCAAAGTGAACCCGGTGTTGCTGGATCGGGCGTTTGCGTTTGCTCCCGCCAGCACGCTGCGCCTTCCGGAGCTATTGGCGACGGAAAGCCGTTTACAGGGCATGGATCTGTTTCCAACTTACAATTTCACGTTGTCGGCGCGCCCGGATGAGCAGTTTGATGTGACCTTCCATGCGCAGGAACCAGGTGGTTGGGGGAGTTCCAAACTGGAAGGGCTGCTCGCAACTTTTCGCGGCATTTTTTACCAGACGCTTACCCCGGAGTACGACGACATCAGAGGGTCCGATACGAATGCCCTGTCTCTGCTTCGCTGGGACGCGCAGAAAAGGCGGGCAATGGTCTCTTTATCCGGTCCCCTCCAAAACAATCCACGATGGCGCTACCGGGTGGGAGTGGATCTGCGTAACGAGAACTGGGCCATTCGTGAATCTTTCACCGGGCTGGCGCCGCCACTTGCCTCGCTCAATTTGCGCCGGGAAGCGATCGTTGCAAACGTGACCTCATTGCCCGGCGGAAGGTGGAGTTGGTCGAGCGGAGCCGAATTATCGCATCGTGATTTTCGCGCGGTGAATCCGGGAACAACCTTGCCTCCGGGGCTGCTGCTTCAGGGATATCAGCTCAAGCACACAGCGCAACTGAAATACCGCGTGCTTAACCTTCCCGAAAAGCGACTGACAGCCGCAGCCACGGCGTCCACCGAGACCGGACGAATATGGTCGCAATCAGGAGATGCTTTCTTTAAGCCGCAAGGCTCGCTCGTCACCCATTGGTTTCCCCGCGCGCAGGGCGACGACCTTGAGATGCAGCAGCAGATTCGGGCGGGCAATATCGTTGGGGCGATTCCATTCGATGAATTGTTTATGCTCGGACTGGAGCGCGACAACGATCTCCTGATGCGGGCCCACATCGGAGATCGCGACGGCCGCAAGGGCAGCGCACCGCTCGGCCGGAGATACTTCCTCTCCAATTGGGAGATGGACAAGAACGTCTACGGCAACGGGCTGATCACCGCCAAACTTGGCCCTTTTCTTGACACCGGGCACATCACGAACGGGACGAGCCCTCTCGGATCGCAACTTTGGCTCTGGGACGCAGGCGTGCAGACGAAGCTGAGTGTACTCGGGGTCAAGTTCGTGCTCAGCTATGGCAGAGATCTACGCTCCGGCAAGGGAGCCTTTTACGTGCGCGCAGTCACGAGATAACGGCGAAAACGCGCCGCGGCCGGCGGCTCAGACGAGACGATCGCCGGCGGTGTGCAGATCATAGCCGATACAGGCTTCGACCTCCCGGCGGAACGAGGCGCGTCCCAGGGTTTCGATCAGGGACTGAACCGCAGGTAATTCCAAGTGAGTGCGCCGAAGAACCAGATGGTAAGGCTTCTCGGCTAGAGCGACGAAGTCCAGACCCAGGACGCGGGCTCCGGCTTGCGTACTGATGCAGCAATCCACCTCTCCGCTCTGCACCAGGCGCGCTGCGGGAAGCTGTCCCAGGGTGATCCGTTCGTACCCTTTCACCTGACTGCTCGGAATGCCATGCTTCAGCAGCAGGTCGTCCAGCAAACGACGGCAGCCCGCGCCGGGCTCGCGATTCGCAATCCGCACATCTTTGCGGGAGAGATCGGAGATGCCGAAGATCTTCTTGGGATTGCCGTGAGCCAACACAAGGCCCTCCTGCCATATTGCATAGGAGATCACGGCGACAGAGTTCCGGGGAAACATCTTCGTAATCGACAACAAATCAGCCTTGCCGTCGGCCTTGTCGACCAGGTGTGTGCCGGCGATGTGCACTAGGCCCTCGCGGAGTAACTCCAGGGAGCGCGAACTGTTCTCGTAGGCAATCACGAGTTCCGAACCATGCCGCTGCAAGGTATTCGCGAGAATGGATGCACTCGGATCGCAGCCGGCGATCAGGATACGGGCCGGGCTTTCCCAGCTATTGCCAAGGATCTCGACTTTCGCGTTGGCGCCCCGTTTTCCGCCGTGAATGGGCGCGAGCAGAATGGCATCCGTGGACGGCAGACCCCAACCGCCGGGCTCCGCAGGCACCGCTACCACATGCTTGTTCACGGTGCAGAGCCGCAGAGGTTGCCCAGGCGGCATCGACTCTGCATCGCCTAAAACAAACACCTCAGCGGTCTCAGCCGACGCCTGACCTTCCGGCTCCAGTTGAAATAGCTCTTCCACCGTAGTGCCCAGAATGCGGGCCAGTTTGAGGCTGACCGAGGTGTTGGGGAGATAAGTACCGGCCTCGATGGCATAAATCGTCGGACGACTAATGCCGGCCTCGGCCGCCAACTGCGAGGCTCCGAGCCCCCGCTTGGCGCGCCATTGCGCGAGACTGTTTCGTACTTCCATTCGTTGCGCTGAGATCATTGGGGAATGATAATACGTATTCTATACAAAACGCATGAATCTGATACGAGGAAATGTGCACAACGAGGAACCGTGTCTAAACCGGGTTAAAACTTGTCCCACCAGATGATGGCCCAATGGACTCGCCGCTCATAGTCCAGCTTCCAGCGTTCCCCAGCACGAACCAAGTGGGCGGAGAGGAAACATTCCAGGCGGGTTTGCTCGGCGCGGCTCAGTTCCTCGAACATCCAGCGCACCGAATCAAAGGCTTCCTCCGGGTTCGCAAAGGTTCCGCAGAACCTTTTCACGACGAAGGACACGTTGGCATAAATACCCATCTGATAGAGGAGGTTATAGACGTAGATGTAGTCGGGATTGGGTTTTAACTCACGACCGACCACGGCAAATAGTTGCGGGTCGAAGGGCCCCGCCCCGGCGGGAGCGGAGATAACAACTCGTTTCCGGGCAAAATTGTTCAGCTTTTCCAGCGCGGCTCGAAGATCCTCTACCACCAGGGAACGCGACGCGATGGCGGCATCATGCGGCTCAATGCCAAGGGAACTCCAGTCGTCTTCCCATCCAGTAACATGAGTTGCGATGTTGTTGATTCCAGCACTGCGGCACCGGCTATCCAGAAGCTCGATCATGGCCGGAGCAAAATCAATGGCGGTGATGCCGCGAACCTTCTTTGCCAACGGTATGGCAAGCGTACCGGCACCACAACCGACGTCCAGCACCGTCCAATCCGGCGCCGCGTTCAGAATGTTTAAGAACGGCTCGGTATATCCGTCTTCCACCGAAGAATTTGTGAACGAAGGGGCACGCCGATCCCAATAATCGCGACGGTTTCGCGCGGAGTCAGTCTTCTTGTCCTGCTTCCAAAGGAGGTTCCAATCCAAGGACTTGCTGCTGAGTTGTCCTTCCATGCTGCTCCCGTCGCGGTTCGTATTGAACAGTCTGCACTAACAGCGGCCAATCAGCCCGCTAACCATAGTAATCGAGCAAAACCTAACCCGGGAATCGTATTCTCAGGCAAACAACAATCAAGTCTTTTCCTTCACTCGGCATTAACCGGCCAGATGCTCTCATTCGGGTATTATTTTAAAATGGCAATTTCAGATCGCAAGCTTACCAAATTGCTGTGCAGGCAAGGGCGAACCATGATTGCCATGTCGTGCTTCCTTGCCCTGCTGGTCTGGGCTACGGTGGCTGGAGGCCAGGAACTGCCCGTGCGCACGGAGATGGCGGTTGCACAGCGAACCACCCCGCCATCTGAGGAGCCCCCGCCGGAGAGCGGGAACACCGATTCCTCCTCTGACGGTTCGAGTGATTCGCCGGAGGTCATGTTCGGACGCCTCAGTAACACGCGCTATTGGCTCTCGGGACAGGCGAATTTCATCTTCCAGGCCAATCCCCCCTTCCATGCCGCCTATAGCGGCACGAATAGCTTTGGGCCTAATTATCAGAAGGCCACGTCCCGCTTACTGACGCTCTACACTGGGATGCGACTCAACAACAGCACCGAACTGCTGGCCGACGTGGAAGAGGCTGGCGGCACAGCGTTGAGCACGGGGCTGGGACTTGCCAGCTTCCCTGACCTGGATATTGTCCGCACCCCGTCGCTGAGCAAAGACCCGTACCTCGCCCGCGGCATGATCCACAAGGTGTTTGCGCTGAGCAAAGATAAGGTGGAAAACCAGCGCAATCCGCTTTCGCTATTTGACGAACTTCCTCGCCGCCGCCTGGAGCTCCGTTTCGGCAAGTTCAGCATGGTGGATTTTTTCGACCAGAATTCAGTGGGCTCAGATAGTCATTTCCAGTTCGACAATTGGGCGGTCGACAACGACGGCGCGTATGACTATGCCGCTGACACGCGCGGCTACACCGTAGGAATCACCGCCGATTATGAAGACCGCAACTGGGGTTTCCGCTTTGCCGAGGCGCTGATGCCCAAGGTGGCGAACGGGAGCGACCTGGTGTGGCGACCGTGGCAGGTACATGCGGAAAACTTCGAGTACGAACTGCGCCACGGCATCCTTCCCAAGAAGCCGGGTGTGGTCCGTCTACTGGCTTTTACCAACTATGCCAACATGGGGATTTATCGCGATGCGGTCGCTCAGTTCGAGCAACATCTTGTTCCGGTGCCAGAGATCACCCATCATCCCTGGCACATCACGCGCAAGTATGGCTTCGGCATCAACCTGGAGCAGAATGTCGCACGCAATTTGACGGCCTTCGCCCGCTTTGGCTGGAACAATGGTAAAACCGAATCTTTCGCGTACACCGAAATCGATCAGACCTTCGCCGTGGGCTTAGGCGCCTCTGGCGCGATGTGGCATCGCCGGCAGGACCGCGCGGGTGTGGCAGTGGTCACCAGCGGAATTTCCAAGGATCATCAGAACTACCTGGCCGATGGAGGATTGGGTTTCCTGCTCGGTGACGGCGCGCTTCATTATGGCCGCGAAGATGTAATTGAGAGCTATTACACAGCCCACGTCTGGCGCGGCCTCTATGTGGCTCCCGGCCTGCAACGCATCGCCGATCCTGGTTACAATCGCGACCGCGGTCCGGTGCTTGTGCCCTCGTTCCGGGTACATATGGAATTCTAAGTAGCGGCGGTTCAAGACTGCGATATTTTCGTCGCATGTTCCAGGGTAAATTTTCGAAATGCTCCGGCGAGTCCCTCCGGTTTAGGGCCTGCAGGGTACACCAGCGAAAAGTTTCGCGGAATCCGCAGGCCTTTGATTTTCGAAGTCGCGATTTTTCCCAGCGGCAGCCTCGGCAGAATCGCCGCCCGCGTTACGAACCCGATCCCCAGGCCAGACTCCACGCTGGAGATGATAGCTTCGGTTGAATCCAACTCCATGGCCACATCCATCTCGTTCATCTTCAGTCCGGCTCTTTCCAGGGCCATCTCCAGCACCCGGCGGGTGCCTGAGCCGCGCTCCCGCAACAGGAACGGAACTCCTTTCAGGTCATCCACCGTCAATAACTCCCGGCCTTTCCAGAGGTGATTTGCGGGATAGAGCAATACCAGTTCGTCCTCCATGAAAGGCTCAACGTGCACATCCTTCCGCATCGCCGGCCCTTCGATGAGACCGATTGCAATTTCTCCCCCTAGCAACCGGTCAACCACCTCCTCCGTGTTTCCGCTGCTGATCTGCAACTTTACGCGGGGATGCTCGCGCTTGAAGCATCCGAGCATTTTCGGCAGCACGTATTGCGCAATGCTAGTGGAGGCACCCGCGCGCAGCACGCCGGAGTGCTCGCCCTCAAGTAAGGCGAGTTCCTCCTGCGTAAGGGCGGCCAATTCCGCGAGTTCGGCTGCCCGCCTCTTGAGTACCCGGCCCGCCGCAGTCAACACCACTCGCCCGCCGGTGCGATCCAGCAGCCGTGTACTGAGCTCCTCTTCGAGAGCTTTGATCTGCTGAGTGATCGCAGGCTGACTCAGATGCAGTTCCTCTGCCGCCCGCCGAAAGCTCAGATGATCGCAGACGGAGCGAAATACCTTCAGCCGGAAGTTCTCCATTTCGGATTCTTAAACCTCGCAGAATCATCCTACGCAAGGCAGAGCACCGGACCACGTGACCAGCATCACACCATGGACGGTAAGGTCGATAAGCCTTCGTAATCACGGATAAGTTCTTTTGTGTAGACAGGTGTGCTCTGGATCGCGCAGTATGCCAAATGTCGTATTGCCGGTTCCTTTTCTGCGCGTTTGCGTGCACGCATGCACGCGACACAGGACCTCATCTTTTTATACCCGGAAATCGTGGACGGGGAATCGGACGACGACGGTACAGAACCCAGGGGAGATTTGTCATGCGCTCATCCAAGCTCTTCACCATCACTCTGGCGCTCGCGTTCGTCTGTTCCACGATCTACGCGCAGCTGCCCGCTAAGCCGGACACCAAACCCGCAGACAAACCAGCGGCACAAACCACTGCAACGCCAGCCGACGACAAGGATAAAAAGCCGCGCACTCTCGACGGATATATCGAGCAGGAAAAAGACTTCTTCCATGTCCTCATGACCTCGCACCCGATGTTCCAGTATGAAAAAGAGGGACGCATGGTCGGGAAATACCATATCTCCGACCGTGAAGAGGAGTTCACCGAGGAAGGCGGCGGCAAAGCCTTCGGCAAGGAGAACAATCAGCAGGTTTCAATGACCTACCGCTTAAGTGCCGAGTCGATCCTGGATCTTCCCAACAACTATGTCGGAGCCAAGAAGTGCGGCGAATGCCATCCGGCGCAGTATGCGAAATGGCAGAAGTCCCGTCACGCCAAGGTTGTCCGCTTCCCCGATGAGATGGATGAAATCCCCAACAAGGACCTGAACAAACCGCTCTACGGCTCCCAGGCAGCGGTATTGCCGGAGGGCATCACCAAGGACGATGTTTATGTGATCATGGGCACGCCTCGCACCAAGTATGGTTTTGTGGATAGCTATCTGGTTCGCGGCACTTACCATATCGAGGGCGGAATGCTGAAGGACCGCACCGGCACGATGGTCGCCGGCGGCAATCAGCACTCGCACCACTGGGCTGAGTCGCTGACTCCGGATATGGCGAAGAAGATCGCCGGGTTTGTTCCGGGCTTTCCTACCAAGATCGAAGACTTCGGCGACAACGGGTCCAAGGTCTGGGGGATGACCTCCTACGGCGCGAAGAATCGCAAGGCGATGCTCTTCCAGCCGGCCACGTCCTACTGCGAGATCTGCCACACCTTCAAGTTCGATTTCAAAAACGAAGGCGAGCTGGTCGCCGCTCTAGGAAAACCGGAAGAGCTACGCAAGCACACCATCAGCAAGGGCATCACCTGCGAAGAGTGCCACGGCGCGGGTGCTCACCTCTACGGAGCACGCGGCGCCGGCATGCCTTCGAATTGCGAGCGCTGCCACCAGCGCTTCGCCTGGAACGCAGATGAAGCCAAGGCGAATCCGGACAAACCCTTCAGCTCGTTCTTCAAAACCAAGTGTCCAGCCTGCGGAACCGAGGGATCACAGTCTTACAATACCGCACACTATGAGAAGGGCATGCGCTGCGGAACCTGTCACGATCCCCATGAAGTTACGCAGAACGATTGGCGCGACAGCTTTACCAAGCCGGGTCTCAAGAAGAACTGCCAGGACTGCCATACCGAACAGGCTTCGTTCTTCAAGGAGAACAACATTCACGGCGCCAACGACTGCACCAGTTGCCACATGCCGGTCATGATGAGCTGCGAGAACTTCGGCACCATTCAATTTCCGGATAACGGGGGCTTCGATGCAACCCGCGCTGCCCACATCTGGAAGATCAATGTCGATCCCGAGGAGAAGTCTCTCAACCCGCCTCCGGGTAAGGACCGCAACTTCAAGGACGGGGCCTGGCGTTTAGCTAAAAAGAATGGCAAGCCGTTTATCGATCTCATGTGGTCCTGCGGCCGCACCAGTTTCTCGGACGGCAACGTGCTGGGAGCCGGTGGTTGCCACAGCCCGGCGCAGAGTTCCCAGCCCAAGGAGCTTCAATTCACCAACCAGAAGATGATCTATGACCGGGTCATGATCTGGCAGAAGCCGGTAAAAGAGGGGGTCACCGAAGTAAAGACTGCATTGATGCTGGCAAACTCGCGAATGCTGACCGCCAAGCTTTCCAGTCAGCAGAAGGCCCAGGTTCAACTGATGATCAATCAGGCGCAGGCCATCATCGAATCAGTGCAGAAGGATGGTTCGTGGGGAGTCCACGCCCCCGACTACACGTTGCAAAAGGTGAAGGAGGCGAAGGTCCTTGCCAACGGAGCCAACGCAACTCTCCTGACGGGAAATAAGCAATTAGCCAGGAAGTAGCATTGCTTTGGAAGAGTGGCGCAGGCCAAGGCTTACGCCACTCTTCCCGAATTCGCCGCTCTGAAAATTGAGGCCTCATGCGTAACCTAGCAATCATTTTTGTCCTGGCTGCATTCGTCGCACCAGCTCTCTGCTCTATCCCGGCGGAGGGTGAGCAGTACTCGCTCGTAACTCTTCGTGAAGCTCGCGATCTGCTCGGGAAGCCAGACGTGTACTTTGTCGATGTCAACGAACCGGAAGTTTATGAGCGCTACCACATCCCAGGGGCAACCCCGGTTACAAGTGAAGATCTCAAGCTTTTTCTGCCACGAGACAAGCAGAGCATGATCGTTTTCTATTGTGCCGAACGCCGCTGTTACGCCAGCCACGCCGCCGCACGCGAGGCGGTCAAACTTGGCTACCGCCGCATCCTGGTCATGCCGGAGGGGATCTTCGGCTGGGCGAACGCCGGGCTTCCTATTGAAAGAGGAGCTGCGCCGAAGACAGGTAAACATGGGCGGTAACGAACCGGGAATAACAGTATCTCTGACTGAAAGTGCGCGATGGCTGGGCGAGCCCCCAGGTTTGCTAATCGGACATAACTATTTCTGATTGGATTTTGCTGCCCCGGAACATTCAAACTAAGTAGATGGCAAAGAACATTTTCTTCCTCGGCTTGATTGTTGCGGCCAGCGGTCTCATATCTCCACCAGTGGCTCTTGCCTGCGGGCTCGCTTACGGCTTCACCTTCTTGCATCCCTACCACGTCGATTCCCGAAAGCTGGCGAAATTCCTCCTGCAAATCTCCGTGGTCGGTTTGGGATTCGGCATGAACCTGCAGCAAGTGTTGCGGGCAGGACGGTCCGGCTTCCTCTACACGGCCGTCAGTATCTCGACTGCGATGTTGGTCGGTTTGGCCCTTGGGCGCTGGATACGGGTGGGCCGGGTGGCTTCGTTCTTGATTTCATCCGGCACAGCGATCTGTGGAGGAAGCGCTATCGCCGCGGTCGGCCCCATCGCCAATGCCACCGAGGAGGAGATGGCGATTTCCCTGGGGACGGTATTTGTGCTCAACTCCGTCGCTCTGCTGGCGTTCCCCGCGATTGGCTCTGCCCTTCATCTCACGCAAACCCAGTTTGGCCTCTGGGCGGCCTTGGCCATTCACGACACCAGCTCAGTGGTTGGAGCGACCGCCAAGTTCGGAGCGGTTGCGCTTGCCGTGGGAACCACCGTGAAACTCGCCCGCGCTTTGTGGATTGTGCCACTCTCGCTGGCCACTGCCGTCCTCACCAAGAGCAAGGCGCGCATTCATTGGCCCTGGTTCATTCTGTTCTTCTGCCTGGCCGCGGTAGTGAACACCTACGTCCATGGCTTGCGGCCAATCTGCCCTACGCTGGCTCACCTGGGCATAACCGGCCTCACGGTCACGCTCTTTCTCATTGGAACCGGGCTCTCTAAAGCAACCCTGCGGGAGGTTGGAATTCGACCGATGGTGCAAGGTGTGTTGCTGTGGGCGTTTGTCGGACTCGCGTCGCTTGAACTCATTCGGCTGGGTTGGATTCACCTCTAAACACGACTTATAATGTACTTTGTGGATAAAGAAACTCGTGCGCAATGAGGCTCCGCAGTTGAGAGGTTTTGAATGAACCCGCCTGTTGATCCGGCGCCAACCAGAGAGGAATTGAGCGCGGCCAATCTCATCCGAAGGCCCGAATTCGTCCGCAAGCCTGATCTCAAGATCCGAACAGACACCGAGATCTTGATCTTATCGCTGGGCTCCGGCCTCGTGATCTTTCTTGGCGCTCTCGCGATTCAGTGGATCATTTACGACCGGTTCCTGCATCAGGACGGTTTGCGTTTTGTCGGTTCCGCAATCTCTGGAGCCTTCGCCGCGTTGCTGGTGCACGTCATGAGTCTGCAAACCAGGCGCTCCAGATTATCGGAATTACATCGTCTGGAGGACATCGCGCTGTTGAATCATCACATTCGCAATGCGCTGCAAGTGATCGTGTGCTGTTCGGGAAGCTCTGAATCAGCCGAGATCATTCATGAGTCTGTCGATCGAATCGAACGGGTTCTGTCCGATGTATTGGGCCGCATCGAGGACGAACCAAAGCCTCGCGGTACTCCCGCTGCGGAATAGAATCGGTCTACTCAAAATCACGCAAAGCTGCGAATTTTTCAAAATGAGCGAGAATCCGGCCAGATGTAACCCTTTGTTCATCCTGGCGGCCATCCAAATCTAAGCGAAATAACAGAATCAGAGGAGAGCGGAATCGGCGCAGAGTAGCGCTGGTCACCTGGGGAGGAACTTATGAAGAATGGTAGATGGTTGTGTGGTTTTGTGGTGTTATTGCTTGCGTTCGTCCTGGCATGTAACTCGAAGCCAAACCCGAATGGCAGCGGTACTGTGGTTGCAAAGACAAGCAGTAATCCCAAACAGATCATCGGTGCAGGCTCCACGTTTGTTTATCCGGTGATGAGTAAGTGGATTGAAGGCTTCCAGCAGCAGAGCAACGGAGTGCAGGTCAATTACCAGTCCATCGGCTCAGGCGGCGGCATCCAGCAACTCAAGAAAGGTCTGGTCGATTTCGGCGCGAGTGACGCGGCGCTCGACGATGAGGCTCTCAAGGGAGCCGCGCCCATGTTGCAGATTCCTGAGAGCGCAGGGCCGGTCTGCATCACCTACAACTTGCCCTCATTGAAACAACCGCTACGGCTTACGCCCAGGACTGTGGCTGGAATTTTTCTTGGCACGATCAAATCGTGGCAGGACCCGGAGATCAAGAAATCCAATACTGGCGCGGCCTTGCCGAACACAGAGATCGTCGTCGCCCATCGCACCGAGGGTAGCGGAACGACCAACATTTTCACCACCTACCTCTCTGTCGTGAGTCCGGAGTGGCAGCAGAAGATAGGCAAAGGGACGAGCGTGGAGTGGCCCGTCGGACTCGGCGGCAAGGGCAGCGAGGGTGTGACCGGCATTGTGAAGCAATCGCCGGGCGCCATCGGCTATGTCGAACTGACTTATGCGCTCGGCAATACTCTGCCCGTAGCTGAGGTGCAGAATACTGCCGGCAAATTCGTTGCGCCCAGCGCGGAGAGCGCTTCCGCAGCCATTGCGGCGTTCGCGGACAAGATCGCGCTGGACGTGCGAACCCCGATTGTGAATCCTCCCGCCTCGGCCCCAGAGGCATATCCCATCAGCGGATTTACTTTCCTTATGGTTCCGGCAGATGGACCTGATGCCGCCAAGCGCGCCGAGGTGAAGCGCTTTATTCGCTATGTTGTGAGTGATGGACAGCAGATGGCGAGCACCCTGCACTATGCTCCGCTGCCGCCACCGCTCGTAGAACAGGACCAGAGATTGCTCGACCGGATGACCGCTGATGGCAAGCCTTTGCCATAGAGGTTACTCGGGAATCGTGCGCTGCGCCAGAATCTGCAACTCGCGTCGACACGGCGGCATCTGATTGAGTAGGCTATTGCTGTGGGAAGGTTTTAGCGACCACCGGTCGTGGGTGCCGCAGTGATCAAGTTGCTGGCAGTTACTCCTCCCGAAGCAGGTTCCTCCGTCGGGCCGCAGAAGTGGCCGATTCCACCAATCAGGATTCGATAAAGATTCGATAATAAAGACACCATCGTGCCAGATACGATCCATCAGGTTACAAGACGTACTTTTCTTCGGAGCGGCCTGCTGCTAGGCGGAGCCGCCGCGCTGGGGACACTGGGCGTTGCCTCCTGTGAACCTTATGAGCTCTCGCTGACGACGCTCGACATAGGGTTGCCGCGCTTTGCACCTGAATTCGACGGCTTCCGGCTAGTTCAGATCAGCGATCTCCATTTTGGTGAGTATATTCGCGAGGAGCACGTAGCGGCGGTGGTTGACCGCGTGAATGGTTTGAATCCCGACCTGGTCGTCATTACTGGAGACTTTGTCACCGCGCCGCACGCCCTTGCGCTTCGGCGGGGGGCGGCCCAACAGATCTGGCCCTGTGTCCTGATCCTGAAAGGAATACGCGCCAGTCATGGAGTTGTCGCAACCCTCGGCAATCACGACTCTGAAACCGATCCAGACCTGATCGCGGAAGCCCTCATGGAAAATGGTATTGAAGTTCTGCGCAACGAAGCTCGGCCGATCGAAGTTCACGGCGCACGCTTCTGGCTTGCCGGTCTCAATGACGCCACGGTGGGAATGGCTGATCCGGAGCGCGCACTTCACGGCGTTCCGCGCGGCGAACCCACGGTGTTGGCGGTACACGAGCCGGACTTCGCCGACGCAGTGGTGAAGTATCCGGTCGACCTGCAGATCTCCGGCCATTCTCATGGAGGACAAGTGCGTTTGCCGCTGGTTGGAGCGCTGTATTTGCCACCGATGGCCCGGAAATATCCGATTGGCTTGCGCAGGCTGGGGCCGCTGCAACTCTATACGAACCGAGGCATCGGGGTGGTTGGCGCACCTTTCCGGTTCCTGTGCCCGCCGGAAGTGACACTCTTTCGATTTACCGGCACCGAGAAGAGGAGGTCTGGGTGACGCAAAGCAGAGATAACGGGATCGTCGATCTACCCAGCAATCATCCGGTGGATCAAACGGTGGAACGGCTCCAGGGGATTTTGCAACAGAAGGGAGTCACCCTGTTCGCGCTGATTGACCATAGCGGCGAGGCGAAAAAAGCGGGAATGGAGATGCGTCCCACGAAGTTGCTGATTTTTGGAAGTCCCAAGGCGGGCACGCCGGTGATGCTGGCTGCTCCCAGCGTCGCGATTGACCTTCCGCTTAAGATTCTGGTGTGGGAAGACAGCCAAGGTAAAGTCTGGATTTCCTACAATAGCGCTGCGTACCTACAAGCGCGGCATGGCGTTCCGCAGGAATTGCTGCAGAATATCTCAGCCGCGGGAGTACTCGCCTTGAAGGCTGGCGAATAGTGCTGTTGATTATGGCCGGTGTTGCCACGATTGCCTTTGCAGACTAAGCCACGGTGCGCCGAATCATATGGTACTCATATCGTTGACGGTCGTAATGCAACTCGAACTCTCTCGCACAAGCAGGACATAGCCAAAGCGCCTTCTGCGCCAGGCCGTTGTTCTTCCGGCAAGGACGCACATAAAGCTTGCCCTCATTCATCCGCTTGAATTCACGTTCACACCGCGGGTTTGCACATTTGGACACACTCGCATTTTTCATAATGTCCTTCCCCGATCGTTCGTCCCAGCCAACGCTCCGCTGGACCGTCCACTGCGTGAACCTCGTTGGCAACCAGCTTCCGGTTACCCACTTTTGGACCGGTGATATTACACCCGTTCCACGGTACGCACAATTGAGAAAAACAGAATTTTGGAGCCGGTGAGCGGCGGCGCAACCTTCTGCATTTCGAACCTCCGGGAGGGCTCAGGCTTTTGCTTCTACGGGAATCGGCGGATCAGGCGGGACGCAGTGGTGGGTAAGAACTTGAGGCGAACGGCAGGCGGACGCCGGCCTAAACCGGCACCCGGTCCCGTGTTGTGCTTTCACTGCCACAGAGCTGGCGCGTCACAGAGCCATACGAATCTGCTTGGGCGTGACGTTAAGCCGTGCGTATTCAGGTTGCCATCAGCCAAGGTTCTCGGCGGCGAAGTCCCAATTGATCAGCTTCTCCAGCACGGCGTTGAGATAGTCGGCGCGCCGGTTCTGGTAATCCAGATAGTAAGCGTGTTCCCACACGTCGATGGTCAACAGCGGTTTCATGCCAGCGGTCATCGGCACCTCTGCATTGCCGGTTTTAACCACCTTGAGCTTGTCGCCATCCAGCACTAGCCACGCCCAGCCACTACCGAACTGGGTCAGTCCCGCAGTTGCCAACTCCTTCTTGCATGCATCCAGGGAGCCGAAGGATGCCTCGATCTTATGCTTCAGGGCCGCGGGCGGCTCCGCAGCCGTGGGTCGCAGACTGCGCCAGTAAAACGTGTGATTCCAGGTTTGCGCCGCATTGTTGAAGATTGCGGTTTTGTCAGCTTTGCCGGCCGTCGCAGCGATGATCTTCGCCAACGGCAACTCCGCAAATTCGGTGCCTGCTATCAGCTTATTGAGGTTGTCGACATATCCCTTGTGATGCTTTCCGTAATGGAAGCCAATGGTATTGGCGGAGATTATGGGGTCCAGTGCGTTATCCGCGTAGGGCAGCGGCGGCAGGACGTGAGGTACTGTATTTTCGGCGGTTTCATTGCTTTTCATGGTTTCTCCTATGGCGTCTTGATTAGAAGGCACTGCCTCACAAAAACGATTCCAGAGTACATTATGCGCTTGAGTGCTGATACCGAGGTCACGGCGGACATCCATCTTGGGAGATGCCATGCATTCTGCCTTCCCAAATTGGAGAGAAAAGTGCCATGACTGGCGGAGGGTGTATAAGTTACGCGGATTGGGTGCATCTTAATGAGTTACGGAAATATTTGCGGAGGCTCAAGCGATGAGGATGCGGAGGAGAAACGCAGGCATGGCTGGCGCAACGGAGTTCTCGATGTCGCGTTTGGGCAGGCCGACCGTAGTTTCGCTGTTGTTTTTGGCCCTGTTTTTCGCGACCGGGCCGCAGAAGATGTGGGCCTATCAAGATGATCAGCCGCCGGCAGGGTCAGCGCCTGACCAGTCCGCGCAAGCGCCGCCGTACACCGAGCAGAGCCCCGAGCAGTTGCAACAACTGGTGGCGCCGATTGCGCTGTACCCTGATTCTCTGGTGGCCCAGATTCTGGCGGCCTCCACGTATCCCGACCAGGTGGTGGAGGCCGACCGCTGGGTGCAGGAACATCCCGACCTGAAGGGCGATGCTTTGGGCCAGGCCGTGGACCAACAGCCATGGGATGCGAGCGTCAAGGCGCTTACAGCATTTCCAGATGTTCTTGGAAATATGGACAAGAATCTCTCCTGGACGTCCTCGTTAGGCGATGCTTATTACAACCAGGAACAGAATGTGATGGATGCCGTACAGGCAATGCGCCAGCGGGCGGAGCAAAGCGGCAATCTGAAATCTACGCCGCAGCAAAGCGTGAGCACACAGGACTCGAATATCGTCATTCAGCCGGCGAGTCCCGATGTGGTCTACGTCCCCGCCTATGATCCCTGGCTGGTCTACGGAGGTCCGATCGCGCCGTGGCCGGGATGGTATCCCTATCCCGGAATCTGGTTTGGCGGGCCGTATCTTTCCTTCGGTCCGGGCTTCGGGATTGGCTTCTTCGGAGGCTTTGGATGGGGCTGGGGGCACTGGGGATTCGACTGGCATCGCCATGCCATTCTTTACAACCACGGACGGTACTTCTCCCGGAGCAAAACGTTTTATAACCGGAACGCATTCTACCGGGGTGGCGGCCCACGCGGTGCAGGGGCAAGGCCCTTCAATGGAAACGCCCGGGCAGCGCGAGGATTCGCCGAACCTCGCGGGCAGAGCGGGGTTCACTCGGGCGCGTTCAGCGGCATCGACCATGGCGGACAGACAAGGAGCTTTTCTTCGCGTGGAAGCGCCAGCTTCGGCGGCGGCGGACATGCGGGCGGTGGCGGGCACGGCGTCGGCGGTGGGCATCGGTAATCGGGCTTTTGCTTGGTTCCTTGCGGGTTGAAAAATTTGGAGATGGAGAGAAGCCATATGCGGCGAACGAAGCTGAACTTCGGCAAATTTCATGGGGCTGGTTTGTCTACATTAGTTGCGATTGCTTTGCTTCTGGCGGGATGCTGCTTTCCCACTCATGCGGTGGCTCAGCAAGCGGGCCAGAAGACCTTCTCATCGCCCCAGAACGCGAGCCGCGCTCTGTTTTCGGCAGCGCAGAGTAACGACGAAAAAATGTTGCTCACTATCCTCGGACCGGAAGGAAAGCGCATTGTCTCGTCAGGAGACGAAGCCGAGGACACCCAGAGTCGCGCTCATTTCGTGCAGAAGTATCAGGAAATGCACCGCCTGGTGAAAGAACCCGACAGAAGCACGGTGTTGTATATCGGGGCGGAGAACTGGCCCACACCAATACCGATCGTGCACAAGGGAAATGCGTGGTATTTCGATACCGCGGCGGGCGAGAAAGAGATTTTGTACCGGCGAATCGGGAGGAACGAGATCTCGGCAATTCGCGTCTGTCAGGAGCTAGTGGCGGCGGAAAAGGAATATTACTCCGGCCATCACGACGAGTACGCCCGCAGGTTCTTCAGCGATGAAGGACAGCACGATGGTCTTTATTGGAAAGCGGCTGACGGTGCTCCCCAGAGTCCTATCGGTCCGCTGGTGGCCGCGGCGGTGACCGAGGAGGGGCAGCACGGCGCGCCGACTCCTTATCGCGGCTACTATTACCGTCTCCTGACCGCTCAAGGAAAAGACGCCCCGGGCGGCGCGAAGAGTTACATTGCAGATGGCAAGATGACCCAGGGATTTGCCTTCGTGGCCTATCCGGCTGAGTACCGGTCATCGGGCGTAATGACATTCATCGTCAATGAGCAGGGCGTGGTGTATGAGAGAGATCTGGGCAAGAATACTGAGGTTGCCGCTAAAGAGATGAAGGCCTACGACCCGAACTCCAGGTGGCAGAAGAGCGAAGTGCCGCAGCAGGAAACCGCCGGCAACCAGGAAGCAAAGTAATACGCGCCATGCCCTGCAGGCCTCCGGTGCAGAAAATCAGGATGAGAATATCTCATCCTGATCTGGGTTTAGATCGAAATCGCGGAAGGTGTATCTGGTAAGGCAGCCGGGCGTATTTCCCGGCGGTGATAACGACCGACACACTAATTCTGAAAGTGCTCTAGAAGTTCAGCACTACCCCGGTCGAGACTCTTGCATCCTCCTGCCGTCCGCCATGAAAGCGGGTTTGTAGCAGGTCGCCTTGCACCCGCCACGCCACCAGCGGAATGATGTGGTAGTCGACACCGCCGCCAACTGCGTCGGCTAAGCACGTCTCACCGTATGCGTAATCAAGAGCATCTTCATGGAGATGTCCAACCCCAAGCAACGCGTTGGCAAACGGCTGGAATTTTCCTAGCTTAACCGAGACCCGCGGTCCGAACAGAACGCTCTCTACCCGGGTCGTTGAATCGACAGCCCCCGTCCCTCCGAAGATGCGCGCCGCTGGGATATGCAGGGTGCCATAAGTCGTGCCAAAGTCGGCGACAAAGCCAAGATGCGGAGTGGCCTTGAGCTCTCCCGATAATTCCCATCCGTTCAAATTGCCTTTGTCGCTATAACCCGTGCTGGCGTGATTGAACGAATATCCGACGAATACGTTTCCTGATGTCTGCGCAAACCCAGCGACGCTCATCAGCAGCAGCACCAATGAGATTGCAATATGTTTCGGCAAAGAAGCCCTCCTGTGTGGTCTTCGAATCCCCGGGTATCCGGGCGCGGCAAGCGCTTATTCGCACCCGGCGCATCATTCCCTTCCGGGTTTCATGTTGGTTCAACGGGGCCATCACGCGTGTGCTGTCTGGAAATTCCACCGTCGTCCGTAAAATCGAGAATACATACCTATGGAGGCGCTTGCAATCTCCCTGCTATTAGCGGGGCGAGGCGCAGGCACGGTCCGCACCGACTGAACACCCGGGACGCTGCATGGTTCGCACGTTGGGGGCAGGACTCTAGATCCTGCCCCCAATTGTTCTTCTTCTATCTGGCTAAAACGAGATTGTGACTGCGACTCCCATGCCCGGGTGCATGGGGTCATACACGTAGTACCCATCGTTGGTGTAATCAATGTACACATCGTCGGTTTCGTGCCAGGTAGCAGGCCACATCTCCGGCCAAGGATCGACAAATGTGACCCAATATCCGTCGTATTGGAAGCGGGGAGCGCCGCCTACGAAAACCAGCGGAAGACGGCTGATGCGGAAGGGGTGGCCGCCTCCGAAGTAACTTCTGAAGCGGGCGTCAGGAACCCGGTAGCCGTTGTATCCGCCGCGTTGACCCCACGTTCGGTGTTCGGTATTCCACGAACCAGCGCGAGACTGGACGAAACCGCTGCGCACCTGTCCCTGGTGTTGTGGGACACCGCTATGGTGAGCGCCGCCATAGGTTGGACCGTTAGGCTGCACGCCGCCATGATAGGCGCCACCGGAACTTTGTACTGGCCGTTGAGCAGGACGGCTCGGCTGCTGATTTCGTTTCGGTTTTTCTCAGGGATTTTGATCGGAATGCGCCTTCGAGCACCAGAGCCGTGCCCCATGGAGCTGAACAGTATGGGTAAGCCAGAGGTAGTTATTCCATTCCTAGCTACAATCTGAAATACTCGGTGACATTAGTTTGAGCGGAGAAACGCCACATGACTGAACCGAGTTACGAAGAACTGAAAGCAAAGCTCGCCGATCTGGAAGCTAAGCAACAACGGGGCAGCACCATGAGTTTCAAGGTAAGCGACAAGGGCGGCGTCAGCGTGTACGGACTTGGACGCTTCCCTGTCACCCTGTACTACGAGCAGTGGATCAAACTTCTGGACAGGGCGCAGGATCTGCGTGAGTTTCTTGAGGCGAACAAGGACAAGCTAAAGCTGAAGGAATAGGCCACACGAGCATCAGCGCATACAGCCCATAGGCTGAATCCCCTCGCTGATGACGGAGTGAAATGGACACCACGAAAATTCTCACTGACCTTCGCGCCCAGCGCGACCGCCTCAATCAGGCAATTGCTGCTTTGGAATCGTTGAACGCTTCTGCGTCAGCACCGCAAGCTTCCAAGAGCGCGGCTAAAACCGCCATTGCTGCTACGCTGAAAAGCGCTCGAAGCGCTCCCGCTGGAAAGCGCGTGATCAGTGAAGAGGCACGACAGCGCATGGCGGAAGCGCAGCGTAAACGTTGGGCGAAAAAGAAGCGGGCGGTAAAGGCTGCCGCAGTTTTGACTGCAGAGAAGCCCGCCAAGGCAGCAAACAAGAAGACGACAACGAAGAAGGTTAAAACCGGCATCACCGCAGCCGGCCGGAAGCGGATTTCGGAAGCTGCAAAAGCACGGTGGGCCGCAAAGAAGGCTACGGCAACGGTCCACACGGAGAAAGCGTTAGCCAAGGACGCGACCGCATAGGAAACTATGGGAGGTGCACGAAGCATCTCCCCTGACCTGGGCGCATACCTCGTGAGCAAAATGGCGCTGACTGACTTTCGATGCACCATGCGCTTCCGTGTTCCGTTCTGCGACGTCGACATGTTGCAGCACGTGAATAATGCGTCTTATGTAATCTGGGCGGAGACCGTCCGGTGTAACTATTTCGAAGGGGTATGCAAAGAATCGTTGAGCGGGACCAACGGAATCATCTTGACGCGATGGGAACTTGATTATGAGGAACCCCTGGATTATCGCGAAGAGGTGGCAATCGGATGCCGGATCGCGAGGCTGGGACGTAAGTCGTTTGATTTCGTATATGAGATATGGAGCGAAACTCGTCAGTTACGTGCGGTACGCGGACTGACAACCATGGTCGCCTCCGACTATGAGTCTAGGAGGTCCATCGCGATTCCGGAGCAATGGCGCGAAATCATTCGGTCTTACGAGGCGGTCGCGCCGGTCGGGGGTAGTTGACGTACGGCTGTTTGGCATCCTGCCCGGTGATAGCAACGCGCAGCCTTGGCCGGTTACGCGTTGGCTGCTCTTTCATTCGCGTCGTGCAACAGGGAGCGCAATTGTTCACGAAATGCGGGCGTGTCACGGTAGCCGTGAGATTCGACGGCATACTGTATGGCACGATCAAGCACCGCTTCTTCGTTTCCTGGGATAGCGATGTCACCTGGAATGTCAGCTAGAAGCCAGCGGCAATCGATGACCTTGCGATTCTCAGCGGCCATGACTCACCTTCTCGGGGGGAATATTGGCGCAAAGCGTACCTCATTCGCCAGAAACTTTCAATTTTTTTCGCCCTGACAACGCGAAAAACTTCTCAGTCCGGTCGACCCCGGGGAGCAGGAAATGGGCAAGACCACCCGTACCCGTACCAAAGTGATTATTTGCAAAGCACTCAATCACAAGGCATAGTCAACGAAGCACAGCCGCCGCCAGTTTTGTTGCGTACGCCGGTAGCGCGTCGTCCAACGAGCAAGCTGGGGCTGAAGTAATAGCGCAATGATGGAAACTGAACAAGACGGTTCATGCCGCCACGCGAGTGCACGATCGGCCAAAGAGTTTTTGGCGACGATCTGGCTGGAACTTCAGGACTGGGGCGCGATTGCAGTCAACTCCGCGGGCAGGTTCGTCACTGCCCTGCTCAATGTATTCATGCTGGGGATCGCCGCGCTCATCGCGGTGCTGATTGTGATGGTTCTGATGCTGCTGGACAAGATCATGAATCCGTCAGAGGATTCGACATTTTCACTGATCAGCATCAAGCCTTTTGTGAAGAGGACAAGAACGTCAGAGTCTCATTGATACAAATCCAGGCAGACGGCGGCGTGCCCGCGTCAGAGCCGTGACCGGTGGCGGTTTTCTCCTCTAGCACCCGCTCTCTCCATCCGTACCCCCGACAGAACCGAGGCACCAGAGCGCAATCCGCGCATCGCGGCCATGGCGCAGGCAGAGTGACTTCTACTTATCTCGTGTAATTTCTAGCCCTGATTTGTAACTCAGGAGTAAAAGCTTCCGCATGGATTCCGGGCTTGTGCTCTGGCTGGCCCTCAGATGCCTGACTGCTGGTGCGGCACCATTCGTGCTTTAGAACCGTGCGGAGGAATTCGCATGAGAAACATTCTAACGCTCGGTACATTATTGCTGGGCTGCTGCCTTGCTGCCGCCGCACAAACGGGAAGCACTCCGAATCAGATGCCGCCGTCGTCCACTCCGTCCACCTTTCCGCAGGATCAGACTGGGCAGTCGCCGTCCAATCCGGCTACCCCAGCGGACCCGTCGGCAATTCCGCCTGACTCCAGCGCTCCTGGAACCCAGGCCAGTAACTCCCAATCGACCACAATTCAAGGCTGCCTGAATCAGTCTGCGGACGGTAGTTTCATGCTTGCTGACAACGCTGGAAACACCTACCAACTGCACGGTGACAACACGCTGCTCGCCACCCACTTAGGCGAGGAGATTCAGGCGCAAGGCATAGCCGAGAGTAACAACAATAGCGCAGCACCCGCCGGGGCGATGTCGTCGCCGACTCCAAACTCCGCCTCGTCAGGGTCTTCGCCGGTAGCCGCAACGCAGTTCAGCGTGAGAAATGTTCACAAGGTGGCGGATAACTGCACCATGGGTTCAAATACAACCAAGTAAGTGCGCGAACAGAAGGGCTGCTCTCGAAGGCAGCCCGTTTGAATGCGCTGGGAGCCCACGTGGCATTTTCTCAGTGAGGGTCGTTCAATTGCCTTCTCCTGTGGGGGCCACGTAGATCATCCACAACAAACCGAAACGGTCGGTGACCATTCCGAAACGCGGGGAATAGAAAGTCTTGGCCAAGGGCATCTGCACTTTTCCGCCCTCCCCCACACGCGCGAAAAGCCGTTCGGCTTCCGCTTCGTCTGACGGCGTGAGCGACAGCGCAAAACCTTGAAAGTTCGTCTGCCCCATGCAGCGGCCATCAGAGGCCAGGATCGTGGTATCGCCGATGCGCAGACTTGCATGCATGATCTTGTTTTCCGCACCGGGCGGAATGGCGCCGGGTTGGTGCGGCTCAGGGCTATCCTTGAAACGAACGAGCATCGTTACTTCGGCTCCGAGCGTGTTGCGATAGAACTCGATCGCCTCTTCGCAGCGGCCATCAAAAAACAAGTAGGGCTGAACTTGCATCTTCGTGTCTCCTTATCGACACGGAAGGGTAGCGTCCGGTCCGACGTATTGTCAATGTTCCGCTCATGTGCTCGGCAGCCCAGTCCTATGTTAAGCGTAGACGTTAATCAGTTGTCCGCACGCAGGCATGGGCATACTGGCTTGCAGTCCGTATTGGAAGGCGGCGTTGCGCACGGACCATCCGGAAGAGGATACCAGCGCCGGCGAGCCACTATCCCACTGGCCCGAAGCCCAATCATCGGCGGAATTCTTCCGCGGCACCGCATAAAAAGTAAACGAGCCGTCGCTCCCAGCGTATGCCGACCAGACAAAGTTCTCGCCGGGAGAGGCAATGTCGTTTCGCGTACTTGCCCGGTGGGTAAGTGCGAGGCGACTGGCTGGCACCAGACTCATGTACTCGGCGCTGACCTCCGGGAGCAAAGGCGGGTCGAAGGGCGCGGCAAGCAGTCGGATAGCAGCCATAGGAGATCGCCAGTAACTGGCTTTTCCGTATATCGGCAGTTTCTTGCAAAAGGCTCAGGTCTACGGCTTTGGCCGGTCAGGACCTGAGATCGACATCCACATGCTAGTTATCGTAATCCTCGTCAAGAGAGCGCAGGAATGCCGCCAGCGCAGCCGTATCCTGTTCGTCCAGAGAAATCTGGGTGAGTTCGGGATCTCCGTTGCGAAGCTGGCCAGCTCGCGCCAGAACTGCCATGCGACGGTAAAAGTGAAGCACATCTTCCACTGTGGCCATGCGTCCGGTGTGCAGATACGGCCAGGAGTGTCCCAAGTCGCGCAGACTCGGCGTTCTGAACCGGGCAATGGTTCGCGGCAACTGCAGCTTCGGATCGCAGGAATGCGTATCGCAGAGCAGACGCCGCATCTCGCTCTGTACATCCGGATAATCCGGATTGGCGAAGACATTCCACATCCCGAGATCAGTAGCCGATGGATCGCCGATGGCAGGCACCGAGCGAAAGACGCCCGCTGCGCGGGGATGGCGGGGAGTGGCAGGAAGATACCGGTTGGGATGGCGCCTACGCTCCCGGTACGATGGCACGGACAACTGCGCGAAGCTCCCTGGGCCGTGCAGAGCGTCATACTCTTCCTGCGCTGCGCCAGTGTTGTGAAAACGGAAGTCCGTAAATTCGGGAGCGGGATGACAGGTAACACAATGTCCCACGTGCGAATCGGAGTTTGCCGCCGAGGTGCGGTCTGCGGTGGGAGAATTCATTGCGGCAGCCATGATCACGCAGAGAAAAATGCAGGCGGCCACGGCGACCATCCAATCAGACAGGAGACTTCGCTTCGCTCTTGTCTTGCCGAGCAGGACTCCGAACAGCGGCAGCCCCGCAAGCAGGAAGAATGGCGACAAAGATTTGGCAGAAAGCTTCGGCGATGATCGAGCACCCTGCCGCAGAAAAATCTTCAGGCCAGCGAGTTCCTGATCGCCAAATATAAGGACGTGGGGATGAAATCGCAACCACCGTTCATAGGGCTGGACGAATTTTGGATGCTGCAAGTTCTCCAGGTTTTGCAATAAGCGTTGTGAATACTCCGCATCGGTTTCGCCCGGAGCGGGCTGCGCCGGAAGACCATTCTTCGCCAGAAACATGTCATATGCAGGACCGCTATGAACGCCCGCCGCATTGTGTTCAAGCCGGAGCGAGTTCAAGTAAGCGGTGATCAAGCGGGCAACTTCGTTGAGAATTTTCTCATCGCTGGCGGTCGTCACATCGATGCGAAAATCGCTTGCCAGCCGGAACTGATCTGGCAGGTCAGTGGCAGTTCCCAGCATCACCTTCGCGTAAGATCCGCCGTACTGTTGACCTAGGACATCCTGCCCGTTGTCGGCGCGAATTACCGTTGCGATGTGATGAACCGCTTTACTTTGTTCGTTGGGCAGCCAGCCAAAGTCTCTCCCCGTCAAGGTGCTCTCAACCAGAGTGGTCGCCGTGGAAAACTCACCATCCCCGTGCAGCAGTATCGCGGTGTGTTGAGGAAGGAAAACATCCACCAGATTTCGTGAGTTTCTGATGGTTACAGTTTGGCGGTCACCGCGCTCCGGAATCGGAGTACGTGGCAAAAAGTCAGCATAGGTTCGGTTCATTCCTGCAATGTACTTTGTAAACTCATCGACAAAATGGCAGGAGCGGCAGTTGATCGACGTACCAGCGAAAGGCGAAGGGTAAGGTACGGGTGCGCGCGGATTTCGCACCTGCGCAACCAGTGTGTCTCCTTGGACGAGCGGCCGATTCACTTCGCCGTTCGAGTGCACCGCAAAATACTGGGCAAACCTGGATTCGAGAAAGAGACGCTCTCCGAGCAAAGTTTCTGGTGTGTCCTTTATTCCTTTCTTATCAACTTTGTGCAGAGCAGGGCGGGCAGATACTGGCGGCTGCGATTGAGCCAGGCAATGCATCAGAGTCCCGGATACAAAACTCGCGAGAACACACACCTTGATGATCTTAGACGCGGACATTGGCTTCGGTTCTTCGGGCTCGAACTTTGTAAGTCGACTGTGCAACCCGTTTGCGGAGTTTAGATGCAGACCTGAAGCAGGAGAACCACACGCACGGCGCTTAGATTTTTCAGCGATGGCCAACAGGAACTTTCGCCCGAGCATCGTACGAGTTCTGAAGGTGAAGTTCACTTTCGAAAACTTCTTAGCAAGGCAGGCAATATGGCAGAGATGGATAAAGCGGAGGCCGGGAAGATGACTGGAAGCAATGCTACAAAGATGCGAAAACCAACCAGGGCTTTATCGTACTCCGCCTCGTTCATCTTAATCGCGCTCCTTGTTCTGGCGATCAACACTTCCTGCGGCACCGGTAAAGCGGCATCGTCTGATCCGACGCCCACACCACCCACGGCCAATCAACCTACGATCACGATCGCAGCTAATCCAGCCACGACCTCGCCGGGGGGAACTGTTACTCTTACCGTCACCGCCAGCAATGCAACTCAGGTGGTGATCTCCGATAACACCGACAGCAACACTTACACTCTGACTGTAGCTGGCGGCACGCAGAAGGTAACGCCGAACGCCACGACGACTTATACGGCGACGGCAACTGGGACAAGTGGCACCGCCACGGCACAAACCACCATTACCGTGGCCCCGCCGCCAACCGTCACGATCACGGCTAACCCAACCACAATTGCGCAAGGAAGTTCCTCTACTCTTACCATCACCGCGACTAATACGACTCAGGCGGTGATCTCCGATAATGTCGACGGTAACACATACACACTTCCTGCCGCTGGCGGCACGCAGAGCGTAACTCCGGCTGTTACTGCCATTTATACGGTAACTGCCACGGGACTAGGCGGCACGGCAACCGCCAACGCCACAGTTACCGTGAGCTCCGGCAGCATCAATTCGGTTAGCAACATCATCCTGATGATGCAGGAGAACCGTAGTTTCGATCATTACTTCGGACAACTTAATGCATACCGCGTCGCGCATGGGTTGCCGGCTGACGTCGATGATCTGAGTAACGCGGGCAATGTTTCGCTGCCCAGTTGGAATAACTCCGGCAACATTGCGCCTTATCATTTAGTAACTCAATGCCTGGGCGACCTCTCCGGTTCCTGGCAGGAAGCGCACAACAGCATAAACCTGACGAGCCCGAACGAAGGGTCGTGGGGTACGCCACCCCCGATGAACGGCTTTGCCGCAATGGCCGGCGGGTTTGCTACCCATGATCCCACCACGGGTGGTTTCGACCAGGCCGGAAAGCGCGCAATGGGCTATTACACTGCGGATGACCTGCCATTCTACTACTGGGCTGCCACTACCTTCGCCACATCAGATCGCTGGTTCAGCCCGGCACTTACGCGCACGCAGCCGAACCGAATGTACTTCCTCGCTGCCACATCCAATGGATACGCCTATCCGGGAGGAACTGGTGACACCACCCATCCACCACTCAACATGGGTAACGTGAAGAGCATCTTCCAGCTCCTGCAGGAAAACAACATTACCTGGAAGGTCTACATAACCGACAACTATGTGGCCGGCGATCTGTCGGCGATGGATACTTATGAGAACTACTTTCCGTGGGCGTACGGCTTCGTCAAGAACTTTGTAGACGCCAGTACCTTTGCGACCGACGCCGCCAACGGAACGCTTCCGCAGGTTGCTCTGATCGAGAGTGGTTACACCGAGACGGGCTCCGATGAGCATCCGCTGAATCCCATCGACAAGGGCGCGCAATATACCGAATCGATGGTCAAGGCATTAATGGAAAGCCCCTCGTGGGCGAGCTCCGTCTTCTTCATTACCTATGACGAAGGCGGCGGATTCTATGACCACGTTCCGCCTGTCCCGATGCCCAGCCCGGATGGTAAGGGGCCATATCTCGCGTCGAACGACCCCACTGGCAACTTTGACACCACCGGCTTCCGGGTACCACTGATGGTGATTTCGCCGTTCACCAAGCCGGGTTATGTGTCGCACACCAACGCCGATTTCACCGCGCTGCTGAAATTTATCGAGACACGCTTCAACCTGCCATCTCTGAACAAGCGTGACGCAGCTCAGATGGACATGACGGAGTTCTTCGATTGGAGTGCGCCTAACCTGACATCGATCGATCCGCCGCCGCAGCCCTATCTGTCGTGTTACTTTGATCATCTGCCGTAGGTAGGGAGCGGAGAAGAAAGGCCGAGCGCATTATTTTGAAGAGGGATGGGACGAGTGCTCGTTACAGGGTTCCGGGTGTGGCTCATTCGTTCCGGGCAACCCTTTTTTCGCCATCTCGCTGAGCGCCTCCAACCATCGCTGGTGCCACTTCCACATACGGTTTGGCACCACGAATGCCGCCATGCGCGCCAACCAACCGTTTTGCGTCTCTTCGGTGACCACATAGACTCCGCTGTGCCGGCGCTCGAACGTCCAGGCATGATACGCCTGCACACCATTGCAATGCGCATCCCACGCCAGACGCTCGTGGGGGACAAATTCGCGCACGGTGGAGTCGATGGTCACATAGAAGGTCTTCCAACAAAACTCCGTGCCGAGACGCAGGTCGAGGTGGGGTTGATTCTTAAGATAGGCGTAAGCGCAGTTTTTATACCACGTCGGCCAGAGATCGGGACGGCAGAGCCACGCCCAGATTCCCTCTAGCTCCACCCCTGGCATGAGGAGTTCATTCTTGACGTGGACTGCCGTGTTTTCAGGTTTGCACTTGTCCGGCCAATTGATCTGCATCGGGGCCCTCCCGGAGGTGGGATTCAGTGGCAGTGTGGAGTTAGGATCGTCGCTCATCCCGCCATGCTGCACCTTACTGCCGTTTTATCTTCATCGCGTTGTATGGTTTCTGCTGATCTTCCTGCAGCAGGCCACGAATTCCCTTGACGTCTGCCATCGTTATTGCCGCCGAGTCCTCACCAACCGGCGTTGGAGCGAGCGGGCAGAGCACCACTTGCAACAAACCCGGCGAAGCCAGAAAAGTTTTGGTCGCAAAGGATACTCTCCAGGTGAGGGCGCGTTGTCCGGTGCCGGAGTGAAACAGTGCGCAACAGCAACTTCTCTGGTAGCTTCACGACTCCCTTCCCAGGCACGCCTCTTGCGCTCGCCGACGAACATCAAAGGATGAAACAGTGTTCGCGCTTGCCTCCCGCGGGACAGAGTAGACGAGGCATTCTCAACGACATCAAACACTTAGTTCCCTGCTTACCTCCACGGTCCTGAGCAGTAAATCAACGCCGTGAGCGTACCTTCCGCATTCGCACCACTTGATACTCTGTCAGGCAACTCTGAGCCGACAAGCTGCTTCCGAGTGAAAGGTCCCTCAATATCGTTGCTACTTAAATCCGAGGAGTTTCTCGATGTTTACAGAAGTCGTCGAACTAAGAGCCAAGCCGTGGAAAGCGAGTGATTTGTGTGATGCCGTAAGCGAAACGATACAGCCTGTTCTGAAAAAACAGCGCGGTTTTCAGGGCGAGATCACATTGGTCTCGGATGATGATCCCAACCGAATCCTGGTGCTAAGCTTCTGGAACAGGCGCGAGGACGCTGAACGTTTCCATCGCGAGCAGTTCTCCCAGATAGCAGAGATGCTGCGCCCCTTGTGCAAATGTGAGCCTTTCTTCGGATCAAACTGCTCAATCTTCGTTCTGGGACATCGCTTCCGGCCTGTCCTAGCCGAAATGCTCTCGGGAATGCGCCGGCGTGAAACACTCCGCCGCAAGGATTCTGGTAAGGGTGCGATTGTCGGGGTGCCAAATTGACAAGCCGAACCACTCGCTAACAGCGTTTTCTGCTTCGCATCACCGCTCGCAGCACAGCTATACTGATTCAGGATGCTCAGTCACTATCGCTTCACCAGCGCCGATAAGGCGGTCGAGTACTTTGACGAAGGACCGAGTCTTCGTGTCCTCAAATCAAGCTCCGGCACGTATGCACTGATTCTATCGTCGGCAAGGGAAGATGTAATTCGGGTCGGTCGATTGGGCGACCTGCGGCTCCTGAATGGATTCTACGTTTACATCGGCAGTGCACTCGGGACGGGCGGCGTACGTGCACGTATGGTGCATCACATGCGGCCCACCGAGCGCCCGCACTGGCACATCGATTACCTGCGCATTCACACAAAAATAGAAGAGATTTGGTTCAGCTACGACAGGGATGCAAAGGAGCATGCTTGGGCGAGTTGCTTTGCAGGGATGCCGGAAGCATCGATGCCGCTGGAAGGATTCGGATCCTCGGACTGCGACTGCGAGTCGCACCTGTTCTTCTCCAAGAAGCATCCGGCATGGAAGGAATTCGACCGGCGGCTATGGAAAACGTCGCTGCGGTCCTTTGGTGCTCAGGCAGCATCTCGTTCGTAACTCATGCAGATATCAAACGCCAACCCTACTCGTTAATTTTGTTTTGTATTCCAGCGCCGCGGTGGTACTTTGGTGCATTCTGTTCGGCCACTTAATGAACCGCATACAAACATGGGTGTTCAGGGCTGAGCCTGGGGTATCGAATTATGAAGAAAGCTCTGATGATTGCAATTGCTGTACTGATGATTGCGGTATATGGATTTGGTCAAGCGTACGATCCCGGCAAAACACTTCATGTGCTCGGGGAAACCGTTCCCCAGTTTATCGCCAGCGAGCGCATGGAAAGCTATATTGCACCATGTGAGAACGGCAAGAAACAAAGCAAGAAAGTCCGGCTAATTTGTGCAACTTGGGAAGATGCCAAAGCTGGACAGACCAAGACGTTTTCTACTGAGCGCTTCAGGAAGATTGTATTTGAGCATGGAAAACTAACGGAATTGGTAGGTGAGCCGGAAACTGACTTCATCCTATTCAATCCGTCAGACCTCATTCCAGCCGAAAAACTTCCTCCATCGCCAGCAGGCGCATGGAGTATGAAAGGCGAGATTCTGGGAATGAGCTTGACCGCTTTCTACCAGGAACACCCTTCCTGCATTTTACAAGGGGCTCCCGTAAACGGTACTCACACATCCTGCTCCATCGAAACTACGTACGCCGGACTTCCGGTTTCCGCTATCTTTAGCTTCTATCACCAACGATTGTGCGCCATCGAGTTCACCATCCCCCAGCGCAAGTTCGCTTTCTTGACCAAAGCACTGATAGAAAAGTATGGGACGCCAAAGAGCACTGCCCGCACTGTCTTTCAGAATCCCTATGGTGCGCCATTAAAGGGAGATGTGAACACGTGGGGGAATGGGGTATCAACCCTTGCGCTCTCTGAATACGGCAAGAACGATGAGAACTCTCTATATACTCTAGTGTTGGATTCACTGGTGAAAGATGCTCAGACGAATGGCGCGAAGGACGACATGTAACCTTACTTTGGGCAGCGAAAACAGTCCCGGCCAAGGCAGGATCTGTGCTGGCAGGCTACCTCCACTATGCGGTCTTCTTTAAGGTTTCGACGCGTAACATGGAGCGCAACCGCTCACGAAGTGAGGGCGTGTCACGGTATCCATGGGATTCGACGGCGTGTTGTATGGCAAGCTTGAAAATCTCTTCTTCGTCCCCCGAGACAGCGAATTCACATGGAATGCCCGCCGGATACAAGTGGCAAACAATGACCTTGCGACTCGTGGCCATGGACTTCTCCTCCTGTGGTGACGTTTGCAATTAGGTTAGCCTCATCCAACCGCAGTTTCAACGCCGCTGCTAGTTGGCCTGAGTGTCTTACAGGTAAGAGAAAATGGCTTTTGGAGCGGGAGACCGGGATCGAACCGGCGACATCCAGCTTGGGAAGCTGGCGTTCTACCGCTGAACTACTCCCGCTCACAGGTGAGCAAAGCTAGCTTACACCTATCGGCGACTTTCCGGCAATCGGCGGGCAGCTGAAAGCCTCTGCAATTTTGGAACATTGAAACCCGACTCGGTTGCGGTAGAATCCTCCTGACCTGCAAACAGGCGCGGAGGCACTATGTTTCCTCTCAGCGGCATCGTTTTCGTAATTATCGCCTTCTATCTCTTCAGTTCCATCAAGATTCTCAGCGAGTATGAACGCGGTGTCATCTTCCGGCTTGGCCGCTTGCTGGACGAACCTAAGGGCCCCGGTCTGATTCTGGTCTTCGCCCCGTTAGATCGCATGGTACGCGTCGATCTCCGGCAGGTTGCCTTCGATGTGCCGCCGCAGGATGTCATCACCCGCGACAATGTTACCCTCAAGGTCAACGCCGTGGTCTTCCTCCGCGTCATCGACCCCCGGCGCGCCGTCGTCGAGGTCACAAATTACCAGTACCAGACGCAACAGTTCGCCCTCACCACGTTGCGTAGCGTGCTCGGCGAAGTGGAGTTGGATGAACTCCTGGCGCATCGTGACAAAATCAATCTCCGGCTGCAGTCCATCCTTGACCAGCATACCGCTCCCTGGGGCGTGAAGGTGGTGAACGTCGAGGTCAAACAGGTGGACCTTGCCGAATCCATGATGCGAGCCATGGCCAAGCAAGCCGAAGCCGAGCGCGAAAAGCGCTCCAAGATCATTCACGCCGAGGGCGAGTTCTCCGCCGCCCAGCGCCTAGTGGATGCTGCGCATCTGTTGCAGACCGAGCCCGCTTCGATTCAGCTTCGCTTTCTGCAGACTCTGACTGAGATTGGCGTGGAGAAGAACACCACGATCATCTTCCCGGTTCCCATCGATCTGCTCGCGGGTATCCAAAGACTAAATGCTATAGCACCACTTTCCACACCGCCGCCCAGCGACGCAGCGTGCAAGACCGAGGCATAATGGCAGACAGGCGTTTGCAGGAGCAGGAAACAATGGCCGGGGTCGAGGGAAATGATACCGAGTTCACACTCGGCGTGGGTAAGCTGGTCGGGCTGTTCTTCGGTCTGGTGATTCTATGCGGCATCTCGCTCGGCGTGGGATACTCGCTCGGGCGCAGTTCTGCCCGGCAGGCTGCGGCGGCCGCCATCGCTGCGTCGCCCGCCAGCCCGGCGCCGTCGGCCACCAACAAGCCCGGCGCGTCCCAGGTCGCTTCACCCAGAACACCGGATTGCACCACTGCCGACAACTGTCCAACCCAGGCAGCTGCCGCGCCCAACACCAGCGACATGACGTTCTACCATGCGGTGCAGCAGAAGGATGAGCGCCCGCAACTTACGCCACCGGAGCCCGCGCCGAACTCGTCGGCCCACCCCACCGAGGCCCGCAGCACGCTCGGCACCGGCTATCTGGTGCAGATTGCCGCCGTGCGTAATCAGGATGACGCCAAACTGTTAAGTGACACACTCCGGCAGCAGCAGTATCCGGCTATCATTACCCAGCCCGGAGACAAATTGTTCCATGTGCAGGTAGGTCCATACGCTGATATCAAGGAAGCTGAGGCCATCCGCTCCCGCCTTGTCGGCGCAGGGTACAACGCATTCCTCAAACGATAGATCGACGAGCGTCAATCTATTCTTTTCCGGCATTTTGTTAGGACTGTAACTCGCCGGATAAGTTACTGCCAATCTCACGAATGTCTTATGATGGGTGCACCATCATGAAAGCTGCGACCGATAAGCTGAGCTTGGCACTTCGCGCCATCGCCGATCCAACCCGGCGCAAGATCTTACGTCTCCTCCATCCCAGCGCTCCGCGCAAAACCGGCGTCCCCGAAGGCTGGACGGCCTCTGACGTAGAGCAGCGCATCAAACTCGCTCAGCCCACGATCTCGCATCATATGAAGATTCTAAAGAACGCAGGCTTGATCGAGGCGCAGAAGGAAGGAACCTGGGTGCGCTATCGTCGCATCGAAAGTGCGATTCGCGCTCTCCGCAAAGGGTTGATCGAGGAGCTTTAATTGCAGCAAAAAAGCGGCCCAGCGGGCCGCCCTTGTTCCAAATCCACAAACTCTTCCTAGTGCGACACTGCCTGAAATAACTCGCTCTTCAGCAGCGCCTGAAACTTGCTGTCGTCGGCCTTGAACTTCACCACCAACCGGCCGCTGTCAGAGTCAACTGCCATGTTGTCCATCGCGCTCTTCTCATCCGCAGAGCCGGCCGCTTTCTTGTACAACATGCCGGCCTTCATCAGGGCGGAGAGCGTGCCCGCAGTGAACGAATCCGAGGTCTGCACGTTCAGTCCGAAATCCACGCCATGCTGCAAGTCGAGAGTGTAGAGCGACCCCAGCAGGCGCTTTTTGATCGTATCGTAATCCGCCAGCGCCGAAGCTTCGCCCAACGCCGAACGCAGCATATTCTGCGTGCCTTGCTGATCCAGCACACTCCACACCGGGCCAGCCTCGGCTTCGGCGATCAACTGCATCATGTCCGGGTTTGAGGCAACGCCCCGCTGCTCGCCATCGCGAACATCCAGGCCGTCCTTCACCGCGGATGGCTCACCAAACAACATGGTGTTTTCGTCCAGAAAGGTCATGACGAAGCCGCCGCTGGCACCCCACAGATCGGAGTCACGGTATTTCTCGCTCTTCTGCTTTTTCAACTTGAAGCGCGCCACCACTTTCTTTGGCTCGAACTGACCATTGGCCACGCCGAACGTACGCAACATTCCTTTGGGGGTACGATAGGACACAAATGTCAATTGCTCCATGTCCGTATCCGGATTCACGCCCATCCCGCGCAGCGAAGTTTCAAATGCTTTCAGGTTATCCGGCAGGACGCGGCTCTTCAGAGCCATGCCGCTCGGCGAATTGCGCAGCATGCGGTAGTCCACCGAGATGATCTGCTGAATCTGCGCCGGGAGCACCGTCCGTGTGTTGGTTCCCAGCGGGGCCGCCAGGAGGTTCGTGCATAACGCACAGGCCAGTACTACAAATGCAATAGAAATCCTCTTCATATCTGTAATTGTACCCCCGACTACCTGACCCATCACTCAGCGAAAGATCGTAGTTCCCATTCGGTGTTCTCTAGTTTTGCTTATTCCGCAATGCAGCAGCTTGGGCGCGAATTTCCGCCACGAAGGTGCTATTCGCCGGAAATGACTCGAGGTTGATCTCCACATTCGCCAGTGCGCCTTCGACGGCAGCTCGCGCCAGAGCCGATGACACCGTCAGGTCGCTGCCCATCTTCGGATTTGTCTGCTTGCGCAACTCTGCCGCCAGCGTACCCACCTCGTCCGCCCACATTGCCACTTGCAGGGGCACCTGCGCGGCTCCCAGCAGGGCCGCCGTAACCGCTTCCTCGGCTGCATGGGACTGCTCCGGCGTAGCGTTCTTCTGCGTCCGATAGGCAGCTACTACCGCTTGGTAAGATGCTGCGTCCGCATTAATGGCCGCCTTTAGTTGCTCGCCTAGCGTCGCGAGTGTCACCGAGGCCTCTGTCAGCTCAGCCTGAAACTCGGCGTACGCCTTCTTGCCCAACGACATTTTGGCGACCATCGTCGCCAGCCCTGCAGCCATCGCTCCGGCCGCTGCCGAAGCACTGCCGCCGCCCGGTACGGCCGTCGGCGCCGCCAACTGGTCGAGGAACGGCTCCACGCCCGCGCGCAATCCTACAGCGGAGGCTCTGCCGCTGGTCACCGCGGCCAGTCTATTTTCGAGAATTAACGAGGAATCGAAGTTCTCCGCCTGTAGAAACCATTCCGCCGCATTCTCTAGGGTTCGTTTCGGGACCAGTCCCACAATTTCGCTGGACTCTACCAGCACGCCATAGCGCGCTGCTTCCCGCTTCACAAATTCAAAGACGCGCGCCATCGGCGTCAGATCCGTGTCCGTCAGGTTCATGGAAACCTGGGCCTGGCCGCGCACCTCTACGCCCATTGCCTTTACCGCGCGAAAACCACCGCTTGAGAAGCGAACCGCTTTGGCAATCTTCTTGGCGATCTCCACGTCCTTGCTCTGCAGATAAATGTTGTAGGCCACCAGAAACTTGCGCGCGCCGATCACCACCGCGCCCGCCGTCGGATGGCAGCGCGGATCGCCGATGTCTGGACGGCGCGACTCCAGGGTCGCAATCTCCTCGCGAATCACCTCGAACTGCCCGCGCCGGATGTTCTCCAGATTCACCCGCTCCGGCCGCCGCGCGGCAGCTTCGTAGAGATATACCGGCACCTGGTAACGCTCCCACACCTGCTGCCCCAGTTCGCGCGCCATTTGCACGCAGTCTTCCAGAGTTGTGCCCTCGATGGGAATGAACGGCACCACGTCGGTCGCGCCCAGGCGCGGATGCGCGCCCCGTTGCACATTCAGATCGATTAATTCGGTCGCCTTGCCGATTCCGGCCAGCACTGCGGCCAACAACGGCTCGCGCTCGCCCACCAGGGTAATTACCGAGCGGTTGTGATCCGCATCCATCTCGCAATCCAGCAGGTAAACGCCGTCGCGCTTCATCGCATTGGCGATGGCGTCAACCCGAGCCTTCTCGCGTCCTTCGGAAAAATTCGGTACACACTCAATCAGCGCTGCCATGTCCGTACTTTCCGCTCACTGCTTCCACCAGTTGTACCCGATGGAAAACTGCAAGCTCGAATTGACTCCGGGATTGTGAGCGCCCAACGATGCGTTGGACAGATGGGTTGCGCGGATATCGCAATTCACCGAACGGCGCGGCTTCACGAAATAATTCAGGCCCACTCCCGCCCCAGAGGTGAAATTGATCTTCGAGGTGTTTCCCGGAGGCACGTAGTCGGTGCTCCACAGCATCCCGCCCTGCGCCAGAAAGTACGGAATCACTTTCTTCCCACGGGTAAAGTTCCACTTCATTACCAGCGGATTCACGCCCAGGGCATACACGTTCCGGTAGCCGCCCCAAAGCACATATTCCAGCGGCATGATTTCGGAATCCACTTCAAATGTGCCACGCGCCCATCCCGAACCGAGCTCTCCCGTCATCACCCGGCCCACTCGCACCCCCGCACGTACATACCGCACGTTAGTGCGGTCGAAAAGGCCAGTGCCGCCGCTCGCCAGCACCCCGGCTGTCCAGTGTTCGCGCCGGATCGACGCCGCATTGTCGTCGTCCTGGGCCACGCCCGCCGTCACGCCAAAAATCAGCAAAACGAAAATCGCCAACCGAAACAATTTCATAGCTGAAGCATTACCCTAGGCTCCTTTAGAGCCTGTAACCATCAGATTCTAAATATTGCTGAGATGGATGAACCCGCAACGATGGCACCGGATCAGCATCCAGTCCATAACCGCTATGATCGCAGATCCCAAGAAGAATATCAGGAACTCACAAAACCGGCACCTCAACCTGATCCGGCAACGCCCGTTGAGGAGTGCTTTGTGGGTTGGCCAAGCATCAACGCAAAGCAAAGCCACTGGTCAACGGCACACGAACAGAAGGGATATGGACAGAGTTTGGACGCTGCCGCGCCGGAGTTCAGGGAATGTTATTGTTGTCGCCGCAGACTTGGGAAACCCGCTGAAACGCAATAACGGACAAGGATGGTTCTGTCCTGGTGCCCTCGCTCATGGCGCCGGGTGTATGCACAACCGGCGTCAGGATTCCGGTCACCCGCATGGTTTCGCCCACGTGAGCCTTCAATGGGTCCGTGTTCCCGGTGAGTTGATAAGAGGCTCCCGCAGCATTCGTCAGAGTGTAGTTTCCGGCGGCTCCATCCAGGCATCCCACCACCGTCGCTCTGCTGGAAATTGGATTACTAGTATTGGTCCCACTCTCTAATGAGTCGTTGTCAGACTGGGCTACCACCCACACCGCTGACAGCAGGAGTAACGCGCTCAGCAGGATGATCCTTCTCATGGTGATTCCTCTACATATGGGTGGCACGATGGAGAAATCAGGTTGTACCGCGCGGCCCGGAAATTGCGCCCTGGGCTGCTGGCGCACTCGGTCCCAGCTCAGAACCTCGCTCTACGGACAGATTATTCAGGCTCGCCGTTACTCTCCACCTCTACGCGATTACGCCCGTTCTGCTTAGCTCGATACATCGCAATATCCGCCCGGTGGAGAAGATCGTGGGTTTCCTGGCCGGGCTGCCATTGGGATACGCCAATACTGACCGTAACTTTCACCTGCGTGGGGGAATTCACAACCGCTTTGTCGCCGATGTGCTGCCGCACCCGTTCGGCCACCTCTCGCGCGACGTCGATCGTGCAGTCAGGCAGCACCACCAGGAATTCTTCGCCTCCATAGCGGCCAACGTGATCGTACTCGCGCACCGCCCCAGACATTTTTTCCGCTGCACTGCGCAACACTTCATCCCCTACCAGATGGCCATAGCTATCATTGACGCGTTTAAAGCGATCCAAGTCGGCGAAGAATACGCTGAGCGATGTCTGTAGCCGCTTCGACCGGCTTAATTCCGTGGTTAGCAGATCGAGGATGGCTCGGCGATTCCAGATTCGCAGCAAGGGATCGTGCGAGGCCTCGAATTTCAAAGCTTCACGCGCTTCGATCAACTCTTCATGGCTGCGGATAATCCGTTCCCCAACTTTAATTCGTGCTCGCAGTTCGAGTTCCTTGAACGGCTTGCTTAAATAATCGTCCGCCCCTAGCTCAAATCCCTTGAGCAAATCGCTTTGGGCCTGTGAGTTCCAGCTCGGGCAAGGCGCACACAACAGAATCGTGTACACGTAGCCTTGCTTGCGCTCACGGATCAGTTCGCAGAGTTCCAGTCCACCCAGTCCTGGCATCAAGCAGTCCAGAATCGCCAACCGGGGTGCGTTGTCGCTCTCGAGGATGCTTTGTGCTTCATAGCCATTGGCGGCAAGCACAACCTCGTAGCCCCAACCCTCCAGCAGGCGTTTTAACAGCGTCCGGTACAGACTTGAGTCATCTGCGACGAGCAGTTTCATAGCGGTCTATCAACTCACGGCGTCCATCAACTCACGAAGGTATCGAGAGCTGGTCTTTGGGTCAATGTACGTCGGTAACCACGGAGTTGCACGAAGGGAACCTTCGTGCGGGGCGCACCGCTCAAGTCTGCCCGCCAGGACTCAAAACCCGTTACCGTGCGACCGTCTGGAGTTAGGTCACCTGGGCTCGGCAAATTGCAGGACAGTCCCGTCCATCAGCCGCATAATGAGATACCCGGCGAATTTATCCGCTGCCCCCGGCTCCTCGATTTCTCGTGAATCGCAATACCGGAACTCATGCACCGAATGCAGCGGCAAGTGCAGAAACGCGGCTTCATCCCCAGTGTGCATAAGGATCGAGCCAGCCTCAATGTGATCGATCGTACCGGTAATCCCAACCCGTAAGCCCTGACCCACGAATGTGCAGGTGATCGGCGTGGCCTCGCTCCACCATTTGTTGAACAGCAGCAGCGCTTCATCGATTGTCATTTCGTTGCTCCGATCGGATCACCTCTACCGCAATGCCCATGAAAAAATGCTCTCACTTGCGCGAGAGCATTCGTAACATCCACCTGCACTAGAGACACTGACCTTTCGTAATCACCCAGATTGGATCAGCGCTCGCTGCAACCGGCGCTACCCGGCGACCTCTTCCAGATCCTTCTGGTCGATGTCAGCATTCGTGTACACGTTCTGCACGTCGTCGTAGTCTTCCATGGCTTCCATCAGGCGGAACATCGTGCGTGCCTGCTGCCCTTCGAGTTTGACGTAGTTCTCCGGGATCATGCTGACTTCGCTGAGTTCCGGCTTGTATCCGGCAGCTTTGATCGCTTCCAGCACTGCCTCGTAAACTGCCGGATCGGTCAAAATCTCCCAGTTATCGCCATCGTCCTGCAGATCGTCCGCACCGTTCTCCAGAACTAGGTTCATCAGGTCGTCTTCTTTGGCCTGGGACTTCGGAATTACGATGTCGCCCTTTTTGTGAAACAAGTGCGCCACCGAACCCGCATTGCCCATGTTGCCGCCGTTCTTACCGAAGATGTGCCGGATGTCGCTGACCGTGCGGTTGCGATTGTCCGTGCTGGTTTCAATCAGAATCGCCGCGCCGCCCGGCCCGTAGCCTTCGAATGTGATCTCTTCGTAGGTCACGCCCGGCAACTCACCCGTACCGCGCTGAATGGCACGTTTGATGTTGTCCGACGGCATATTTTCAGCTTTTGCCGCAGCCACTGCCGTGCGCAATCTAGGGTTCTTTTCCGGATCGCCGCCAGCCTTGGCAGCCATGGTGATTTCCTTGATCAGTTGGGTGAAAATCTTGCCGCGCTTAGCATCCAGCGCGCCCTTCTTGTGCTTGATTGTGGCCCATTTTGAGTGGCCAGACATGCCAACCTCGTAGATTGTGTGATTTATGGAAAAAGAGCTTCTCGGTGGTGCCCATCCAGTCGACCGGGCATACCACTACCGCACAACGCTCGGTAACGCCTGAGTATATCACGCCATCCGACGCTCTCAAGGTCCCGCCCGCGCCCCTTTTTCATCCCGATCTGCTGTCTCTACGTGCTGGTCAGGGTATGTTCTGTCGGGGCTTCCCGCAGCCGCGCGGCGGCATCCTCCGGCATCACCGCCGAACGATAGGCTTCCTTGAATGAGTACGATTTCTGGCGCTCCTGCAGGATTGGCAGTATCTCAATGTGCCAGTGATAATCCTCGTCGATGGTGCGCCAGTAATTCAGCACCTTTGACTGGTGCTGCGTATTCGGCGCGGTGTGCACCACCAGGTGGAAGCTGTCGGTAATCGAGCGAATCCGGTTCAACATGCGGCGCAACAATGAGGCGCACTCCCGCAGCGCCCCCGGACGTGAGCCCGCCGTGCGCTCAAAATGCGCACTGTGAGTCGCCGGAATGATCCAGGTCTCAAACGGTGCGCGCGAGGCAAACGGGCAGCACGCAACGTAGTCGCCGCGAATCTCAACAATGCGCTCTCTCTGGTGCAACTCCTGGGTCAGGATGTCGCAAAAGACACAGCGCTCCTTCTGCGCATAGTGTTCACGCGCTGATCGCAGCTCGTAGAGCACTCGCCGTGGTACGTACGTCGTGGCCACAATTTGGGAGGTCGGATGGTCGAACTCCTGTCCGCTGAGCGATCCAAAATCTTTGAAAATGCTCACATACTTGAACCGGTGATCGTGCTGCAGATCCTCCAGGCGGTGCGCGCACAGCAGCAGAAACTGCTCAATCTCGGCGTCGGAGGCGGTCCAGAGCTGCCGGTCATGGCGCGCGTTCTCCACAATCACCTCGTGTGCGCCCACCGAGCGCATCACGTCGTACAGTCCCACCCCGCGCCGTCCCGGATCGCCTTCCACGTGGTAGAGCGGTTGCGGATGCACGACCGCCCGCGCCGACCACGGTCCATAGTTCACCGACGCCATCGACGAGATCACCTGCGGCTGCTGCGGCGACTCCGGACAGAACGGGCAGACCTGCAGCAAATTCCGCCCCGGCGACGGCTGGTCCCCGGTAACCACCCAGGAACGCGTGATTGGATCCTTCCGAAGTTCCATTGCGATAGCAAACCACTCCCCAGCCCCGGAGTCAAATGTGAAACTCGTATAATCTGCTGGGCCGTTGGATCGGCTTTGCGATCGCCCTCCTCCGTACCCGCTCCCGGCGAGCTCGGCTCTGCTATACTCGCCCTTTCGAGACCCCAATTTTTCCTCATGAGTGAAGCCTCCACACCACTGATGCGGCAGCACGCCGCCATCAAGAAAGAGCACCCCACCGCGCTGCTGTTCTTCCGCGTCGGCGATTTCTACGAGCTCTTCCTCGATGACGCCGTCACCGCCGCCCGCGAGCTCCAGATCACCCTCACCTCGCGCCAGAAGGTGGATGGCGTCGCCATCCCCATGTGCGGAGTTCCCTACCACGCCGCCGAGGGCTACGTCTCCAAGCTCATTCGCAAGGGATACAAGGTCGCCATCTGCGATCAGGTCGAGGACCCCAAACTTACCAAGAAACTGGTGCGCCGCGAAGTCACCCGGGTCGTCACACCCGGCACCGCCGCCGATTCCCAGCTTGGCTCAGAGGAAAACAATTTCCTCTGCGCCGTTGCTCGCCACAGCAGCAGTGTGGGCTTCGCCGCACTCGATCTCTCCACCGGCGAATTCCGCGCCACCGAATTCAGCGGTCCCGATGCCGACCGCCGTGTCGCCGATGAGTTGCAGACCCTGCGCCCGCGCGAATTGCTCTACGCCGCATCGCTGCCGCTCTTCCAATCCTCCGCCCCTCAGCCCGTCTTTGCTGCCGTGGCTGCAGCGCCCGCTGCGGCGGTCGCCCCGCGCATGGCCTCCACCGAACTTGCGCCCTTTGCCCGCTGGAGCGAGACCCTGCTAGACGATTGGATCTTTGCCTCCGACTACGCCATTCCGCTGGTGGAAAATCATTTTGGCGTGCTCTCGCTGGAGGGCTTCGGACTCGCCGGACACAACGCTGCGGCCTGCGCCGCCGGAGCCATCCTCCATTACGCCCGCCAGACCCAGCGCGGATCGCTCGGCCATGTCGACCGCATCAGCTACTACGAGCGCCAGAACTGCCTCATTCTCGACGCCGTTACCGTCCGCAACCTGGAGTTGATTGAACCGCTGTTTGCCGGTTCAGGCGACGCCGTGACCCTCTTCCGCGCCCTCGACCATACCCTCATCCCAATGGGCAAGCGCCTGCTGCGCGCCTGGATGCTGCGCCCCTCCATCGATGTCGCGGAGATCAACCTGCGCCTCGATGCAGTCTCCGCCGCCCGCACCCACCTAATCCATCGCGAGGAGCTTCGCCGCTCGCTCGACGGCATTCTGGATATCGAGCGCCTCCTCAGCCGCATTACCCTGGAGACGGCGAACCCGCGCGACATCCTTGCCCTTGCCGCATCGCTCGCCAAACTGCCCCTCGTGCACTGCGCCCTGGAGCACTTCCCTGCCGCGCGCTATGCCACCCTGCGGGAGCTGCTCGACCAGCTTACCGACGTGCGCGAACGCATTGAGCGCACCATTCTGCCCGAGCCGCCCATCACCCTCAACGACGGCGGAGTCATCCAGCGCGGGCTCGACCCTCAGCTCGACGAACTCCGCGACATCAGCCGCAACGGCAAGCACTACATCGCGCAGATCGAGCAGCGCGAGCGCGAACGCACCGGCATCAACTCGCTCAAGGTCAAGTTCAACAACGTCTTCGGCTTTTACATTGAGATCAGCAAGTCCAACCTGCAACATGCGCCCGCCGACTACGAGCGCAAGCAGACCCTGGTCGGTGCCGAGCGCTTCACCACCCCGGAGTTAAAGGAATACGAGACCAAAGTCCTCGATGCCGAGGAGAAGATCGTCGAAATCGAGCGCCGTCTCTTTGCCGAGCTGCGCGTCAGCATTGCCGCCGAATCGCGTCGCATTCGCCAGAGCGCGCTAGCCCTGGCGGAGATTGATGTCCTGCTCTCCTTCGCCCATCTGGCCGCGCTCCACGACTACTGCCGCCCGGAGTTTGACGACAGCACCCAGCTCCTCGAAATTCTCGAAGGCCGTCACCCGGTCATCGAGCAGCCCGAGCTCACCGGCTCCAATGACCGCTTCGTTCCCAACGATCTTTATCTCGATGCCGCCCAGCAGTCCATCCTGCTCATCACCGGCCCCAACATGGGAGGCAAGTCCACCTACCTGCGCCAGACCGCGCTCATCGTGCTGATGGCGCAGATGGGCTCATTCGTACCTGCTACCCGCGCCCGCCTGGCTACGGTCGATCGCATCTTCACTCGCATCGGAGCCTCCGACAATCTCGCCCGCGGCCGCTCCACCTTCATGGTGGAGATGACCGAAACCGCAGCCATCCTCAATACCGCCACCGCGCGCTCGCTCATCCTGCTCGATGAGATCGGACGCGGCACTGCCACCTACGACGGCCTCGCCATCGCATGGGCCGTGGTCGAATTCATCCACCAGCGCAGCCGCGCCAAGACGCTCTTCGCCACCCATTACCACGAACTCACGGAGTTGGAAACCCTGCTCGATTCGGTCAAAAACTACCACGTCAGCGTCAAGGAAACCGGCGGCAGCATCGTCTTCCTGCGCAAGGTCTCACCCGGCGCCGCCGACAAGAGCTACGGCATCGAGGTCGCCAAACTCGCCGGCCTTCCCGCCGAGGTCATCGCCCGCGCCCGCGAAGTGCTGCACCAGCATGAGAACGCCGAACACACCGCCACCACCCGGCTTGCGCCCAAGCCTGAGAAATCCGGCCCGGTGCAGTTGACCATCTTCACCCCCGTCTCCAACACCGTGCTCGACCGCCTCCGCGAAGCCGACCTCGACTCCCTCAGCCCCCGCGAAGCCATGAATTTGCTGTATGAATTGAAGAAGCAAGTGGACTAGAGAACGTTGCCTTGCGCTCGCATCCGTTGTTGCTGGACACCGGAAGGACAACGCTCCTGTCTTCGCGTGGCATCAAATATGGAATTACTAGAATCGAGGGGTATGAGTTTTCGTTACAGGATTCTTGTCGTTGACGACGAGAAGAACCTTCGCACGGTGGCCAGGACGATTCTCGAATCCCAGGGCTATGAAGTGCTGTGCGCCGTTGACGGATTCGATGGCCTGACTAAGTTGAAGCAATCGCTGCCCGATGTTGTGATCTCCGATTTACGCATGCCCAACATGAGCGGATTTGAATTCCTGTCCGTGGTGCGCAAACGCTTTCCTCAGATCGCCGTGATCGCAATCAGCGGCGAGTTCGCGGGCATCGACGTACCTGAGAGCGTTTTAGCCGACGCCTTCTTTGAAAAAGGCCAGTATTCGTCAGAAGATCTCTTCGAGAAGATTACCGCGCTGCTGGAAGAAATTCCCCAACGTCCAAACGTCGCCCGTGAGCCGAAAGCAGCCGTGTGGATTCCAGTTCAAGGCGATGCGGAGTATATCGCGGTGACTTGTTCTTCCTGTTTGAGAACCTTCCCGGTCCCAGCCCCACTCCCTGACGGCGTGCACACTGCCGAATGTGATTTTTGTGGGACAGCGGTTTCGTTCCGGATCACGGAAGCGTCCCACGCGACAAGTCGAAAAATCGGGTAGCTGGATACCACCGCTCTCAGGAATCCATAACTGACCGGCCGAACTTGCTCTTGTTGTTGCTCCCACCGCCCTAATCCTTCACCAGTTTCATATACTCCGTCACGGTCACAAAGCGATATCCCTTCGCCTTCAGCGCCGTAATCAGCTCCGGCAACTGTGTGGTCGTGGTCGTCAGTTCGTGGAAGGCCAGTACGTGCGTGTACACTCCGTGCTTCTCCCTCTGTTCAATGGTCTTGATTACGGACTGCGCCAGCGACGGCTTCGGGCAGCCTACGCCCTTGCCCGCGCACAGGTAGTCCTGCGAATTCACATCGCGCAACGCCACCGGGTTCTGGCTTGAAATCGTCAGGATGTGGAAGCCATGTTTCTCCAAATCCTGCCGGGCATCGTCTGTTAAATCCCAGTCCGGCGGACGCAGCCACAGCGGCTTCGATCCGGTCACGCCTTTCACCGCTTCGGCTCCACGCTCCACGTCGCTCAGCACCCAGGCCTCGCCTTTCTTGCGTTCGGCAATGCGCAGGTCGGCATGGCTGTACGTGTGGTTCTCGATCTCATGACCGCGCCGCAACACGTCGTGCGCCGCATCCAGACAGCTCACGCCGATGTTGGTCTCGTGTGGAGTCTCGCCCCAGGTCTTCGGCGTAAGTCGCCAGCCCATATAAAAGAAGGTGGCCTTCACCCCATTGCGATCCAGCACATCGAGCATTCCAGGAGCCGAGCCTGGCTGTTTCAGCCCGTACAGCACATACGGACGCGGCCCATCGTCAAAGGTCAGCGCGATCAACTTCTCGGCCGCCAAACACGGCACCGCCAACGCCGCCAGCAACATTAGAAGGACAACCCGATTCAGCATATTCATCATCTCTCAGGCCATGATAGGATGCTTTTCTCTCCCGCGCCCTAAGCAATTCGCATGAACTATACCGAATCCGTCCCGGGATTTCCTCTCGCGTTGTCCCCCGCGTCATCTCGCCGTAACCTTTGCGCACAGGATTTCCTTTACACTCAACCTATGTCGTCTCTGCTGGTGCAAGGAATTCTCTTCGATCTGGATGGCGTGCTCATTGACAGCACCGCCGGAGTGACCCGAGTCTGGCGCAATTGGGGAACCCGCCACGGACTTGATCCCACCCAGACCGCTCACGCCGCTCACGGACGCCGCGCTATCGACACGGTTCGCCTGCTCTCGCCCCAGCTCGACGCCGAAGCCGAACTCCGCGATCTCGAGCGGCGCGAAATTGCCGATTCCTTCGACGTCAGCGTCTTTCCCGGAGCGGTCAGCTTGCTGGCCTCGCTGCCTTTTTCCCGCTGGGCCATCGTCACCAGCGGAACCCGGGATCTGGCCGCCCACCGGCTCAGTGTCGCCGGCCTTCCCGTTCCAGAACTCATGATCACCGCCGGTGATATCGGGCAAGGCAAGCCGCATCCCGAACCTTATCAGCGCGGTGCCGCTCTGCTCGGATTTCCCCCCGCCGCCTGCGTGGCCGTGGAGGATGCACCGAACGGAATTCGCTCGGCGCTGGACGCCGGGATGCCAGTCCTCGCCCTGCCAACCACCTATCCCGCGGACGAACTCACCCAGGCCACTTCGCTGCTGCCGAGTCTCACCGCTTTAAAGGCAACCATGGTGGGCGACTTCATTCGCCTGGACTGGTAATTTGACTTGACCTTGCCCGCAATTGACAGGGCCGCGACTCAACAGGCACACTTACCCAACTTGTTGGAAGCAATTTTTTCGTCCTTGTTTCCAGCCGGACACGATGGATAGACATCACGCGATGAATGCAACCAGGGTCTCCTACACGCTCGAATCCACTTTGGCGAGCGTAAACAAGGCCGAGCAGGCCGCCGCCGAGGTTGCCGCCAAGTCGTGTTTCGACCCGGACGACTGCGGCCGTATCGCCATGGCTGTACGCGAAGCCACGGTGAACGCCATCCTGCACGGAAACCGCTATGACCCATCCAAACGCGTGACCGTCTCTTTCGAGAGCACTGCCGAGGCCTTGACCGTTGCGGTGCGCGACGAAGGCGCGGGCCTGGACCCAACCACGCTCCCCAACCCTCTAGCCCCTGAAAACCTGCTCAAGCAGTCGGGACGCGGAATTTTCCTGATTCAGACCTTCATGGACGAAATTCATTTTCGAAACCTTTCGCCCGGCAACGAAATCACTATGATTAAGTTTATTCGTGCTCCGGGTCGTAGCGGCAAACAAGGAGGATGACCAGTGACGATGAAAGCAAGCTCGCGTCAGGTGGACGGTGTCACTATCGTCGATCTCAGCGGGCGTATCACCCTTGGCGAAGGCAGTGTCGTTTTGCGCGACACGGTCAAGGACCTATCCACGCAGGGCAACAAAAAGATTCTCCTCAACCTCGGCGATGTCACCTACATCGACAGCTCGGGGATCGGCGAACTGGTCAGTGCCTTCACCAGTGTTCGCAATGCTGGGGGAGACCTCAAACTGCTCAACCTCACCAAGAAGGTGCACGACCTCCTGCAGATCACCAAGCTTTACACCGTATTCGATATTCTGGATGACGAGGCTACCGCCGTCGGCTCCTTCAATCGTTAATACGGGCGTCTGGAAATGGGGCGGCTCACCATGCCGCCCCGGCTGCTTTCTGTTATTTTTCTAAACATCGCACTCTCTTCATTCAGATCGGTGACGCTTCGCCATGCTCAAGTTCCGGCTTTGCATTTTTCTGCTTGTCCTCTCGGCCGCAACGGCCCTCGCCCAGTCACCCGTGGTTCTTATTTCCATCGATGGCATGCGCCCCGACTACATTACCAATCCCAAGGCTTGCCCCACCGGATTCCCCACCCTGCAAAGCTTCCTCACCGAGGGCACGTTTGCCAAGGGCGTCATCGGAGTGCTGCCCACCAGTACCTATCCCTCGCACACCACCCTCATCACTGGCGTGGAACCGGCCCGGCACGGCATTTGGGGCAACACCACGTTCGACCCTGAGTCGACCAATCAGTCCGGTTGGTATTGGTACGCAGAGGACGTCAAGGCCGACACGCTCTGGGATGCCGCCGCCCGGAACGGACTCATCACGGCCAGCGTGGGATGGCCGGTCACGGTGGGCCAGCGCAACATCCGCTACAACATTCCCGAATATTGGCGCGCCCGGAACTTGGAGGATTACAAGCTGTTGCGTGCCCTTTCCACCCCTGAGCTGTACAACACGGTGGATAAACAGCTACGCTCCATTCCGCAGACTGAAGGCGGAATACTCGCACACGATGCGGTGTTCGCCCAGGCCGCGATCTATGCCATCGAACACCTGCACGCCCGCCTTGTGACCCTGCACCTCAGCAGTCTCGACGAAGAAGAACACGCGCATTCGCCCTTCAGTCCGCAAGCCTGCCAAGCCTTAGTGGAATTGGATAAGCAGGTGGAGTTGGTGGAAAAAGCCGCCATTTCTACCTTTCCAAATGCCGTCATCGCCGTCGTCTCCGACCATGGCTTTGTGCGCACCGACCATCGCGTCAACCTGATGATACCGTTCGTCAGCGCGGGACTGATCAAGCCGGGCTCCCATGCCTCTGACTGGAAAATCTCTATCTTCCCTGCCGGCGGCAGCGCTGCCATCGTGCTCCATGATCCTCATGATCAGGCGACGGAAGATGTTGTCCGTAAGCTGCTGCGTGATTTGGCCGCCAGCCCGGCCAATGGCATCGCCTCCGTCCTCGAAAAATCCGAGATCGAAAAGTTCGACGGCTTTCCCAACGCAACCTTTGTGGTCGATCTGCAACCTGGCTATCAGCTCGGCTACGCCTCCCAGGGAGAGCTGATTACGCCTGCACCTTCCACTGGATCACACGGCTATCTGCCGTCGCATCCCGAGATGCGCGCCGCCCTCTTCCTGCGCGGCCGGGGCATCGCCGCAGGGCGCGACCTCGGGGTGATCGATATGCGGCAGATCGCGCCCACTCTGGCCGGGATTCTCGGCGTCACCCTCAACGATGCCAAACAGCCACCGCTCCACGTGCAAAGGTAGAAGCGTTGCTTTTATTCGGCATTTGTTTTCCGGCGGCGGATTTCGCAGTACAATTCCCTGCCATGTCCCGTATACCAACAATTGCCTATGAACAGGCCGACCCTGCAGCCCAGGAAATTTTTGACCACTATAAAAAAGAGCGCGGCAACGTGCCTAACATGTTTCGCACCGTCGCCCATCGCCCCGAGATTCTCCGCACCATGATCGCGCACTTCCGCGCCGTCATGGAGACCGGTACGGTCGGACTCAAGTTGAAGGAACTGGTCATCGTCCGCACCTCGCAACTCAATCACTGCGAGTACTGCCTCAACTCCCATGCCCAACTCGCGCGCCGCCATGGCTGGAGCGAGGAGCAACTTGCCGGACTCGAAGGCTTCCGCACCCGCGCCGATTTCAGCCCCCGTGAAAAAGCCGCTCTCGAACTCGCCGAGCGTGAGACCCTCGACTCCAATGGCATTGACGACGAATTCTGGGCCACGCTCCGCCAGCATTTCGACGAAGGCGAAATCATCGAACTTGCCGCCGCCATCGGCCTGTTCAACTACTTCAACCGCTTTAACAATTCGCTCAAGATGGAGCCCACCCGGTGAGACTGCGCTCGTTGCTGTGCGTCGCCCTGCTGTTGGCCGTTCCCGCCCTGGCGCAGCAGAGTGCCAGCCCCGCTGTCCCGCCGGAAGCTCTGGCTCCCAAGCCCGGCTCAACGGCGAGCACTTCCACGGTAAGCGGTTCCACCATAAACAAGACACGTATCGAGTGCGCGCCCGCCTCGCGTGCCTCGGATCTGATCGGCAAACATGGGTGCGTCGCCGGAAGAGTCTTCCGGGTCACCACCCGCAAGACCGGCAACTCCCATCTCTATCTCTGTCCCAGCCGAAGCAAATGCTCATTTCAGGCGGTCGCCTTCACCCGTGATCGCAGCAAGGTCGGCGACCTCACCTACCTGCATGGCAAGCTCATCGCTGTCGTCGGCGATGTTGTTGATTACCGCGGCCATCCTGAGATTGTGGTGAAGGATATCGAACAGATCCGGGTCGCCGCTGGCGATCCCTCCCCGGAGTTTGACGCGGCCCAGGCCAAACCCAACAGCAGGTCCGGGTCCAGCAGCAAACGCACCCGCGCCTGGTAGCCGCCGCTCAGCGTTCTTCTTCAATACAACTTAGCCAGCAGATTCAGCCATTTGCCAACAGCTCATACCTAATCTCCCTGCGGCAATTGCGGCGCGTAGCGCACCCCCAAAAACAGCACTCCTGCTGAGATCGCAATCGCCGCCGAAGCCGCCACGAACGCCATCTGCATATTGCTGCGGTCGGAGATGTACCCCATCAGGCTCGGCGAAAACGCATCTCCCAGCAGATGGATGGTGAATATGTTCACCGCGAACGCCGTCGAGCGAATCGGCGCCGAAACCGAGTTCAGGATCGCCGCGTTCAGCGGAGCCGTGTTCAGCAGCAGAAAAAACTCGCCCATGAAGATCGCCGGATACATCCACGAACCCGCATGAAAGACTGCCAGTAGCACCGCGGGCAGCGCCAGCGTCATTCCAATCGCAGAAATCAAACAGTGCCCGCCGCGCTTCCGTGCCTCCATCCGGTCGCCCAGCCAACCACCCAGCATGGTCGCCAGAATTCCCGCCGCCAGGGTCATCAGTCCGAATCGCAGATTTGCCTCGGCCAGCGGAACCCCTCGGATGCGGAAAAGAAAGGTTGGCATCCAGACCTGCATCCCGCCCACCACAAAGATCATCATCGCCATGCCCAGCGTCGCCGTCCAAAACGCCGGATTGCGCCACAACCCCACAAACGTCCCGCGCTCCAGGGTCACCGCCAGCCGGTCTTCGGCTCCCCGCTCCGGCTCCGGAACCAGCAACAGAGCCAACCCCAGCAGCACACCCGGCGCCGCCCCCACCAGGAACGGAGCGCGCCAGCCCCAGCGTGCCGCCATCGCTCCCCCCAGCAGATATCCCAGCGCCGTCCCCACCGGAATCGCCAGGTAGAAGACCGAGAGCACCCGCCCGCGCCGGTACTCCGGATGCAGGTCGGAGAGGAACGATGGCGCAATCGCCACGAATGTCGCCTCACCCACGCCCACCAGCGTGTGCCGAATCATCAGTTCGGTGAAGTTGTGGGTCACCGCCGTCAGCAGTGTCGCCGCCGACCACAGCAACGCACCCGCGCACATAATGAGCCGTCGCGGATAGCGATCCGCCAGCCAGCCCACCAGCGGAGCCGTCACCATATAGCAAATGAAAAACGCCGTGGTCAGCAGACCGAACTTTGCATCCGATCCCGGAAATTCATGCTGCACCAGCGGCTGCACGGCAAAAAGCACCGAACGGTCGATGTAGTTTACAAAATTCAGCGCCGTCAGAATCACCAGCGCCGTCGTCGCCCAACGCCTTACCCGTCCCTGCTCTGGAGCCACGCAGTCTTCCTCATTTTCAAAACACTCGTATCGCAACATGGCAGTCAGGAAGTGCAAGGGTTCTTCTGGTTTCGGCCCGCGCACCGGTGGCAACGCGAGCGTTAATCACCCTCTATTCACTCGACCCAGGAGAGCTTAAGGGTGCGGCTAAGGGTGCCCCCACTGTGATGTGCCTTCCATTCTGGTCGCGAAAATCTATGAATCTCCCTCCGAACGACTCATACTCCAAAATCCATGCATCCACCCTCTCAAAGCTTTTCTCCCCGAGTTCCGCATTCAATTCGGCCACAGTTTCATCGACGATTCTCGCAGCGTTCTGTAGCACAGCCTCGAGTTCGGGAGGATAACTCCCTACGGGCCATGGTTTGTGCGCCCGATGGAATTCGTCATAAGCCTCCTGGAACTGCCTATCATTCTCAGCGAGCCGGTGGTAAGCGTTGATGGCGATGCTATGCAAAATCTGTTCCTCATCCTGCCTAATCTGCATCCCCTTGCTGTAGTTCGTCCTGCCAGCAATCTGCTCCTTGCGCTCTTGAGTCTCCCGCTGAATTCGGTCGTCCTCCCTGCCTACTTCGCCAAAAAAACTGTCATAGGCTCGTCGGTTGGCCACCGGGGGTGTTTTCCCATCATGGGCGCCTGCGCCGCTTGGGACCGTCTCATGCGCCGGTTGCGGGTTTTGTTGCGGTTGCGATGGCGCGTTCTGGCCTTGGATCACCGGACTGGCGGAAATGACCATGCATACCCAAAGCGCGGCCGGAAGCAAGCGCCTGGGTTCAAGCCGAGAGATCATAAATCCTAACCTTTCCGCTGCGCGAATGATGGTAATCGAGATTCGACGCTCGCGCCGATTCGACAGCCACCGCAGTTCGTAAATGTGGGATCGCAGTTCTACTTCTTCCGCGGCCAGCGTGCTTCCACTAGTGTCCCCAGTCCGCCCCGCGGACGGAACTGCCCGCGCACCTCGCACCACACCGGCTTGGTCGCCTTCACCACGTCCTCCAAAATCCGGTTCACGATATTTTCCTGAAAGATTCCCAGGTTGCGATATTCGGTGATGTATTCCTTTAGTGACTTCAGCTCCAGGCAGAGCTTGTTGGGAATGTAGCGAATCCACACCGTGCCGAAGTCCGGCAGCCCGGTCTTCGGACACACCGAGGTAAATTCCGGAATGTCGATCTCGATTTCGTAGCCTGGAAACTGATTGGGCCAGCACTCTATCGCGGGAAAGTTGTGATCCAGGCCGCTGGCGGCGTGGTCTGGAGTGTAGCCAAGGCGGGTCGCACCCTGAACTGCGTTTTTCTTCTTCGTAGCCATCCGGCTATTCTAAATGGCCCGCCGCTTACCCCAAAACCGGTCGCCCGATCCGGCGAATATGGGAGTTCATCGGCGCGACCAGTACGCAGCCCACGGATGCCGCTCCGGTCCGGATCAGGCCGCAATATCCGGCACGGCCTTTGGCTTCACATTCTCCGGCGGAGCCTGCTTCAGCGGCAAAGTTCCGTCTCCGCTGGCCTGCAACACTTCCCCGTTGATCTCCGCCCCCAGCAGGATCATAAACGAGCTCCAGTATAGCCATGTCATCAGCGCGATCGCTCCGCCCAGGGCACCGTACGTGCGATTCAGATTCGCGAATCTCTGGAAATAAATTCCCAGTGCATAGGAGAGTCCCAGCCACGCTGACACCGCAAAAACCGCGCCGCTCAGCGTATGCCAAAATCTCTGTTTCACGTTGGGGGCCAGGAAATACATGATCTCCACCGCCATGACAATGAACGTCCCTGAAACGATCCAGCGCAGTACCGGCCAAATGCGCGCCCAGACAAAGCTCACGTGTAACACTCCGGCCAGCCATTCGCCAAACCTGGGACCCATCAGCATCATTCCCAGCGCCACCAGCAGCAGCCCGCCGCACAGAAAGGTCAGGAGGAGGGCCAACCCGCGCGTCTTCCAAAACGGACGTGTCTCCGGTACGTTATAGGCCACATTGAGTGCCTCAATCATCCCGGCAAATCCGGTAGAGGCGCTCCACAGCGTGCCGATCAGGCCGAAGGACAGCAGTTCCCCACGATGCGGCGAAATTACGTCATGCACAACATAGCGCACCACTCCCATGCTGTCGGCCGGCACAAAGCCCGACATCAAAGCCAAAATCTGCCCAAACAAGTTGGGCACAGGAAGATATCCCACGACTGCCGATAGAGCGATCAGCGCCGGAAATAAGCTCAGCACAAAATAGTAGGAAAGCGCCGCCGCAAACGCCATCGTGTGATTCCGCTCCACCTCTGCCACCGCGTTCTTCAAAACGCTTACCCACTTGCCTACGCTCATTAGCTGTACCTCTTCGCCGCACTGGTTTCACCGCCCTGACCCGGCTCTATTCGTTCGCTCGTAATCGATTCGATGTTTCTTTTCGCCTCCACGTTCGCAAGAAAACCATCATTCTGGCGCGCTCTGTCCGGCTCTGCGGCCCTGGTCCCCACTTGCCAAACCGGCAACCAACCTCCTAGTCTGGAACATTGTGAATGCTCGCTCAGATATACTGAAAGTTCTAACTCATGGCTAACGGAAACCTGAACACTTCGCCCGGCGGAGATCGCCGCTTTTGGATCACGGCATTAGTCATCCTGCTGTTGGTTTTTCTCGCCTTGGGAGCCTATGTCGAGTTTCGGCCCCGTCGCATCCGCATCTCGGTTGTGAAACCCACTCGTCAGGAACTCTCCAGTTCCATCACCACGAATGGAAAAGTTGAGCCTGTCCACGCCTTTGAGGCTCACGCCCCGCTGGCGGTTACGGTGCAGAAGATTCTGGTCAAGGAAGGCGACCGCGTAAAAGCCGGCCAGTTGCTCCTCGTGCTCGATGACACTCGCGCCCGCGGCGATCTCGCCACCGCCGAGACCCGCCTTAAAGCGGCAGAGGAGAAATATGCCAACCTGCTGGCCGGAGGCACGCAGCAGCAGATTCTCCTGCGCCAGGCCGACCGGCAGAAGACCATCGCCGAACTGGAGTCGGCACAGCGTCAGCTTGCCTCGCTCGAACGGCTCCAGCAGCGCGGTGCTGCCAGCATGGACGAAGTAGCCGCTGCCCGTGATCGGGTCACTCGCGCCCAGGCCGATCTCGCCCAGGTTCAGTCCTCGGTCCGCTACTCACCCGACGAATTGTCGCGCGCCAAATCGGAGATCGTCGACTCCCGGATGAACGTCGATCTTGCCGAGGAAGTTCTCCGCAACTCCAACATTCGCGCCCAGTTTGACGGCACCGTCTACTTCCTTCCGGCGCGCGCCGGCGCCTACGTCAGCGTTGGCGATTTGCTTTTGCAGGAAGCCGATCTTTCCCATGTGCAGGTTCGTGCCTTCGTCGACGAACCGGAGATCGGACACCTGGCGTTGGGACAGACCGTTAGAATTACCTGGGACGCCCTGCCCGGACACACCTGGCAGGGCACCGTCACCACCTTGCCTTCCACGGTCGTCAACCGCGGCTCCCGTGTCGTCGGTGAGATACTATGCACGGTCGATAACTCCGAGCGCCTGCTGCTGCCCAACGTGGATGTGAACACCACCATCATCGCCAGCAACAAGCCAGACGCCCTCACCGTTCCGCGCGAGGCGGTGCACGAGGACGACGGCCATAGTTTCGTGTATCTTCTCCGCGACGGTCACCTGCGCCGCCGTGACGTCAAACTCGGCATCTCCAATCTGACCCGGGTCGAAATCATCAGCGGCATCTCCGGCGACGAGACCATCGCGGTCCAGTCCTACAGCCCATCACCCATGGCGGACGGGGTCGAGGCAAAAGTCGTAGAGACGCCTTCGTAATGATCACCGAGATCCGCGTCCGCCCCTACCAGTTCCGCCGACTCCTGCTTAGCCTCGTGGCGGCCTTCCTGCTGCTGGCTTTCGTGCTTTGCATGCCCACGGCATCGCACGCCGCCGCCAATCCCAAGGAACTCCTCGACGCCGGTCGCGCCGATGACGCCATTCGCCTGCTGGTGCCCCAAGCCACAGGCAATAATGCCGAAGCCTCGAATGATCTTTGCCGTGTCTATTTCTCGTTGTCAGATTGGGATAACGCGGTGCGAAACTGCGAGCGCGCGGCGCAGTTCGAGCCTGCCAACGCCATCTTTCAGCTCTGGCTCGGCCGCAGCTACGGCGAAAAGGCAAACGTCGCGGTGAACCCGGTTACCGCCTATTCGCTAGCACGCAAGACCGTGGCGGCTTTCATCACCGCGCGCTCGCTCGACCGCCGCGACATCGCCATCGCCCGCGATCTCGCCGAATACTATGCTACGGCGCCCGCCATCGTTGGCGGCGGCGCTGACAAAGCTCTGGGCCTGGCTGCCGAACTCGCCCCGGAGCATCCATCCGATGCCGCCTGGGTACGTGCCATGGTTGCCGCCAACGCGAACAAGCAGGAACAGGCGGAACGCGAGTACACTGAGGCCGTCCGCCTCGATCACGACTCAGCCCGTACCTATCTTGATCTTGCCCGCTACCTGCGCGGACGTAAAATCTGGGATCGCTTCCAGATCACCGTGGAGCGCGCGATCCAGTCTCCGCATATTCGGCCTGTCGACCATTACGATGCCGCCGAATTGCTGCTCAATACCAATCGCAATCTTCCCCTGGCCGCGCAGCAGATGCGCGCCTACATCCAGGGCGGCCACACCGAAGAGGAAGCCCCGCTCTTTCGCGCTCACTTTCTGCTCGGCGAAATCCTGTTGAAGAGTGGAGATACCAGCCAGGCTGCCGCCGAATACAGGGCTGCGCTTGCCCTGGCCAGTTCCTATCGCCCTGCGGCCGAGTCTCTCCGCCGCCTGGGGCAACGCTAGAGCCGGCGCCAGTGCGCCTGCTTGCGGAGGATTACGACCGGATCATGATGAAAACCAGCTCTCGGAAATTCCGCACTCTTTTGATCGCCTTGCTCGCTACCTGGCTGCTGGCTGCGATGCCTCTCAGCGCCCAGCCGATCGAGTTCCGCCAAGCCATTCAACTGGCGCTCAAGCATAGCGGTGTCATCGTCGCGGCCTCTGCGGATCGCGCCCGCGCCGCCGAGCGCTATCATGCCGAGCGCTACGCCTACATTCCTACTGTGATCTTCGGCTCGAACATCGGTTACACCTATGGCCCTCCGGTCGCCATTGCCGGACAAGCGCCTTCGCTCTTCAACGTTACGCACGACCAAACCCTGCTCAACTTCTCCGCCCGCGAATCCGTCAAGGCCGCCCACAGCGATGCCATCGCCGCCAGCATCGACTACGTGGACCGCACCGAACAGGTGATCCTCGATGCCTCCCTGCTTTACATCGAACTCGATAACACTGCGCTGCGCCTCGCCGCCGCCCAGCAGCAGAAGCAATCCGTGGACCATGCGCTCTACATCGCGCAACAGCGTCAAACCGAAGGTGTCGGCAGCGCATTGGACAGCAAGCGAGCCGAACTCGATTCCGCTCGCGTCGATCTCCGCATTGCCGAGTTAGAAACCAGCGTTGACGTACTCCGCGAGCGTCTCGGACGCCTGACCGGCCAAACTCCTGCAACCTTGGCAACCGTAAGTGATTCCATTCCGGCAGCGCCCCCCTTGCCTTCGGATGACGATCTTTCCTCGGTGGCGCTCGCCAACTCCGCTAGCGTTCGCGTTGCCGATGAACACGTCCGCGCCGCGCGTGATCGTGCCCGCGCTCAGCACCGGATGAACTACCCCTCCATCGACTTTGCCGGACAATATGTCCAGTACGCTTCATTCAATAACTATTCGACGTACTACACCCACTTTCCATCCAATAGCTACAGCTTCGGCATTAACCTTCGCATCCCCATTCTCAACCTGGCTCAGAACGCCCTGGCTGCCGCCGCCGATGCCGAGGCGCTGCACACCGAAGCCGATGCCCAAGCGGTCCGCGATCAGGTGGCCGCCGACGCCGTTCGCGCCCAGCACACCATCCACCAGTTGCAGGCATCGGCCAAGGTCTCCCGGCTTGAGTATGAAGTCGCGCAGGCCAACATCGATGCCGTCGAACTTCAGGTGCAGAACGGCCACGCCAATGCCCACGACCAGGAGTTGGCGCGCGCCGATGTCGCCGACCGGCGGGTTACGCTCTTGCAGAGCCAGTTCGAATATCTCCGCGCCCAGCTTCAGCTCCTCCGCCAAACCGGCGAGTTGCACGGATGGGCGCTCGGCAAATAAATCGCGCAGTGGATGCATTACTTTGCTTCTTGCCCTGGAAGCCCGAAACTTTCACTCTCCACCAACGCTCAGGAACGTACTTTGACGCCTCGCAAATATCTGGTTCTGTTAGCTGTCGTGGTCTTCGGTTCCTTGGGAGATACGCTCCTGGCGCGCGGCATGAAGGATGTCGGAGCCATTGACATTCACCACGTCGCGCACGTTTTTTTCGCCTTGGCCAATCCCTGGGTCATCATCGGAATCCTTTGCCTGCTCGGCTTCATGTCCAGCTACATGACGGCGCTTTCTTTTGCCGATCTCACCTACGTCCTCCCCGCCACGGCCATCGGTTATGTCGTTATGGCGTTGCTCTCTCGCTTCTGGTTGCATGAGCACATCAGTATCGAGCGCTGGGCAGGCATCGCGCTCATCACCATCGGTGTCGGCCTGGTCGCCGGAGGTCCATCCCGCACCGAGCATCCACCTGCTCCCACCGCCGACTCCAAAGCCATCCAGGAGCGGGTATGAGGAACCTCTATACCTGGGTTTGCATCTTCGTCACCGTCTGCGCCGCCGCTGCCGGAGACGTTCTCATCGCCCTGGCTATGCGCCGCATTGGCGACCTCGGCGAGTTCCGCCGCGACCACGGCTTTCTCGCGGTCATCGTCCGCGTCCTCTCCAGCACAGCCCTGTTTGGCGGAATCTTCTTCATGGCCATCGCCTTCTTCAGCAACCTCGTCGGCCTCTCCTGGGCCGACCTCAGCCTGATGGGTCCCGCGTCGGCTGCGCTCACCTTTGTCACCAACGCCATCGGCGCTAAGTTCTTCCTCCACGAGAACGTCGACCGCCGCCGCTGGTTCGCCACCATCTGCGTCTGCAGCGGAGTGCTTCTACTCACCCGGTCGTAATCCTGCGACGGTGCATCCTCAACGCTGCTGGCCGAGGTTCAGGAGTACATTCAGCCCGCAAAGATTTAACCTGCCCTCAATGACCGTCACGTTCGCAGATCCGAGCGGCACCTCATCCAGCACACCCACATAGACAATCTTTTCTCCGTCAGTGGCGCCCGCCGAGATTACAACGGAGGTCCCCATGACAGAGGCGCCCGTCGTGGTGCCGGTATCGGGAATCGTCCCCGAAGCAAAACACGCAAAATTCGTACTAAAAGTTCCGCTGAGCGGAAAGCCTCCTCCGTTGGTTGCCGTGGCGGACTGCGTGAGCGTGAGACTAGCGGTCACGGCTCCTTCTCCGGGATTATTAGGGTCTATTGGAATGGCTGTTCCGTCAGGGTTCATAAGCGTTCCGGTCCATGTGCCGGTGAGGGTCGGCAGGTAGCTGGCCGCAATGGTTCCGTTATCGCCGTCCGCGCAACCGCCCGCCACCGAGTAGGTTCCGGTCAGCGAATTTCCTGAACCAATTGCATTCACCGTCACAAGTTGGTTGTTGAATTTGTCCGACGTCAAGGTCAGCGTGTCGCCCCTAAATGTCCCGGTAAAGGTGTCGCTACACTGAGGAGGGAAGGACAATTCGAAACTGACGAAGAAATAAGCATGGTTCCCGAAACAGCGTTGCCGGATTGCGTCAGGCTTCCGCCGATGCTCAGCACGAGCCCCGAGGTGACCGACGATGTGGCCGTGAGCGACCAGTTGCCGCTCGTAATGCTGCTGTACGGACCACTTGCGCTGCTCGAACCTCCGCCACAGCCGATGCACAGCAGACAACTCACAAACAGCACAGCGAGAATGATTCCTGGTTTCACGAGCTTCTCCATCCGCAGCTTAATAAGTTCAAATCCGCCACCAAGTTTAGGCGGCATTGATGCTGATTTCCAGAGCTGTTTTGATAGGTGGCAATCACGGCCATTTATACGCCTATCCTTCCCATCCCTTGGGCAAAACCGATGCCCATCCACTCCCCGTCCTGCCCCGCGTCCAACTACTGGTAAAATAGTTTCAGGAATGTCCATCATCGGCAGCACGCCCCTCGAAGAGAACTCTGTATCCGCCCCGCCCTCGCCGCGTCCGCGTGTCGGCTTTGTCAGCCTCGGTTGTCCCAAAAATCTAGTGGACTCCGAAGTCATGATGGGCGTGCTCTCCACCAACGGGGCCGAAATCACCGCCCACGCCGAAGATGCCGACATCATCGTCGTCAACACCTGTTCGTTCATCGACACGGCCAAGCAGGAGTCCGTCGATACCATCCTCGAAATGGTGCGGCACAAAACCCATGGGCGCGCCAAAAAGCTGATTGTCACCGGCTGTCTTGTCGAGCGCTACCGCAATGAAATCCAAAAGAACATTCCTGAGATCGATGCGGTTCTAGGCACCGGCGAACTCGCGGACATTCTCGCCGCCGCCGGAATTGCCCCTGCCCCAGCCGCGCCCACACCCTTCACCATACTCAATGGCCCTGCCGATCACGCGCACACACACTCCAGCGCCTCGCAGCAGCTCAAAGGTGGACAGCACGAGATGGTCGCCTCGCGTCCCGAAGGCGATGCCCGCGAGAAAGCCGGACGCTTCGCCCGCGACACCTGGGACGGAGCCACCGCCGAACTCCCCAGCTATCTCTACGACGAGAACACCCCGCGCCTGCTCGCCACTGGACGCCATTCCGCCTACATCAAGATTGCCGAAGGGTGCGATCATCCGTGCGCTTTCTGCATTATCCCGCAGCTCCGCGGCAAGTTCCGCTCGCGCACCATCGCCTCGGTCGTCACCGAGGCTCAGCGCCTGGCCGCGCAAGGCATTCGCGAAATCAACCTCATCGGGCAGGATACAACCTGCTTCGGCGAAGACCTTGGCATCCAGGACGGTCTCGCCGCTCTCCTCGAACAGCTCGCCCAAATCGAGGATCTCCGCTGGGTCCGCTTCCTCTACGCCTATCCCAACAAGATCACGCCGCGTCTGCTCGAAGTGCTCGCCGCGCACCCACGCCTGTGCCGTTATATCGACGTTCCTCTCCAGCACGCCTCCACCTCGGTGCTCAAGCGTATGAAGCGTGGCGGCTCGGCGGAGATCTTCCTCAAGCTCATTGCAAAGATGCGTCAGGCCATCCCCAATCTCACCTTGCGCACCTCATTTATTGTGGGCTTTCCCGGCGAAACCGAAGATGATTTCCAGCAGCTTAGCGAATTCGTTACCACCGCCCAGTTTGACTGGCTTGGAGTCTTCGCCTACTCCGACGAGGAGGGCTCGCCCGCGTTTCTCCTTGGAGACAAAGTTCCGCCCAAAGAAATCGAGCGCCGCCGCCGCAAGCTCATGCAATTGCAGAAACGCATCAGCCGCCAGCGCCGCAAGCAGTGGATCGGCCGCGAGATCGAAGTCATGCTCGAAGGTCCCAGCGAGGAGACCGACCTTCTCTGGGAAGCTCGCACCCCGGCCCACGCTCCTGAAATTGACGGCAAAGTGTTCATCAACGATTTCGGAGACCACCAGTCTCCGCAGGCGGGCAGCTTCCATCGCGCCATCGTGGAAGAAGCCCACGATTACGATCTGGTCGCAAGATTGTTGTAGACTTGTAAACTTCTGGCTGGGGCCCCACCTTCGGTGCGCTGCGGTTGCGCGGCACGGCGGGAAAGCAGAAGATTTCCGTTACCCTGAACGTTGATACCTGTTCCATGACGAAGAAAAAGATTTCATCGCTCCGTTGCCCGACATGCCGCAAAATCGTGCTTGCTGGCGACCCTGACTTTCCTTTCTGCTCTGACCGCTGCCAGGTCATCGACCTCGGCAAATGGATCAGCGGAGACTACGTCATCTCCTCGCCGGTAAATGATCCCGAATCCGGCGGCGAAGCCGAGTACAATGAGCCCAGACAACGCCGCACCGGAAGTCTCCGCAGAGGCCCCGAGGCGCCCAGCTCAGCCGATGAAAGCGAAAACCATGGACGCCGCAAGCCCAACTGAGCGATCCCCTCAACATACTAAGCAAGGCCCTGCCCACCCTACCCGTCCGTACTGGGCGTGGACCATCGCGACCTTCTTTGGCGCGGGTGCTCTCCAGCCCGGTCCAGGTACCTGGGGTTCTCTGGCTGCGGTGCTCACCTGGGTAGCTATCGCTCACTTCCTGCCCCCGCACCTGCTCATCCCCGGAGCCCTGGCTTACTGCATTTTGGCCACCGTCATCGGAATCCCCGCCGCCACCCTCACCGCGCGCGCCTGTCATCGCGACGATCCCTCGCACGTTGTCATCGACGAAGTTGCCGGCCAGATGCTCACCCTCGTCGCCGCCCCGATCACCTGGAAGGCGTTGCTGGCGGGCTTCATACTTTTCCGCGCCTTTGATATTGTTAAGCCCCCGCCCATTCGCCTGCTTGAGCGCCTGCGTCCGGAGGGCGTCGGTATCGTGGTTGACGATCTCGGTGCCGGACTTTACGGTTTCATTGTTCTCCAGCTCCTATTGCACTTCGGCATCGTAAGATAATGTGTTTGAAGAGTAAGCGCACGCATATATGAGCCAAACGTCAGCACCTCCCGTCATCCTCTCCGTTGAGCCATCGTTTGCCATGCCCGGCGGCGAAATCATCCTGCACGGCCGAGCTCTCCTCGCCAACCTCACCGAGCCCACGCAGGTTTTCTTCGAACAGGCGGTTGGCACCGTGGTCTTCGCCTCTCCAACCAAGCTTACCGTCGTGGTGCCGGAGGGTGCCTCGGGTGACTCCATCACCGTCACCACTCCCCACGGCTCCACCTCCGTCGCTTTCACCCTCGCCAGCCTGCTCGCCGAGAATCTTCACCCCGTTGCCAATCCTGCCGTCGATGAGGCCGGCAACATCTATGTCACCTTTTCCGGCAGTCGCGGCCAGTCCGTGCCCACATCGCTCTTCCGCATTGATGACGAGTCCACCCTGCGTCCCATCCCCGCCGAGATCATGAACCCCACCGGCCTCGCCCTCGACGCTACCGGAAACCTCTACATCTCCTCGCGTAATGACGGAGCCGTCTACCGGCTCTCGACCGCAGGCGATCTATCCACCTACGCCGAAGGCATGGGCGTCGCTACCGGTCTCGCCTTCGACGAGCTCGGTTACCTCTACGTCGGCGACCGCAGCGGCACCATCTTCAAAATCGCTCCCGACCGCCAGATCTTTGTCTTTGCCACCATCGAACCCAGCGTCGCCGCCTATCATCTTGCCTTCTCGCCCAACGGAAACCTCTACGTCAGCGGCCCCACCGCCTCCTCCAACGACGCCGTGTATGAAATCGATCCGCACGGAGTCGTCACCCCATTCTTCACCCATCTCGGACGTCCCCAGGGCCTCGCCTTCGACCTCACCGGCAACCTCTACGTGGCCGCCTCCTGGCGTGGCCGCCGCGGCATCGTCCGCATCACCCCGGAAAAACAGGCCTCATTCGTAATCAGCGGAACCAACCTCGTAGGCCTTGCCTTCGATCCCCACCACGCCCTCGTCCTCGCCACCAACTCCGCCGCCTATTTCCTTCCCTGGAGCATCCCCGGCTTCACCTTCACCCCCGAGCTCCCCGAACCATAAACGAGCTGAAGAACTTAAGGTGTTGTTTTATTGAGGGGGTCATTCTGAACGGAGTGAAGAATCCCAGCACTGTCATCGACTGCCATCCCAAGGCCATTTCAGCCGCCAAGCCAAAATAGCAGTTATCTCAAACTTTCCCTGAGATTGAGATAACTGGATAAAAGGCGATTTTCCGTACGGAAACGTCATTGAACATGGGAGTTCACCTCCACTTGAATCTTGACTTCGACAGGCTGGCCATCTTTCATCGCAGGCCGAAAGCGCCACATCTCGACGGCCTTAATTGCAGCTTTGTCGGCTTTGTCTGAAAGTCCTCTGACTACGCCGAGAACCCGAGGAGTGCCATCTGTCTGAACCATTATGCTGAGTACAACGGTGCCGTTTTCCCCTAAAGATGGGGTTTCTTGGTGAAGAAGCCGTGGCGGATTCACTCGGCTTGAGTCGTCAAGCTTGACTGGAGCAGCACTACGCCAAGCTTCCGCGAGGGGCCTCTCCTTCGGCGTTACCAATGAAAGAAAGTCTTCATCCCGGCGTATGAAAATATGGTCAAGAGCACGTTGAAGTCGAACGTCTCCTCCGGACTCGGTTGCCACGGTAATAATCAATGATCGTGATTCGTTAAGTGAATACACGAACTGTTTACCCAAGAACTCGGGCTTGAGACGGGCACAACGAAACTCCACCCGGTTGTCTTTCAACTCGACTTGATCGACAACGACAAGCCCATCAGAGTCCCAGTGTCCTGACTTGGCTTGTTCAGTTAGAACACCATCTGCATCGTATGCAAGCGTCTTTCCCTTGTAAAATCCGCGCAACGTCAACGCCTCGCCTAGGTATGACCTAGCAGGCTGCGGTTGGGGAGTGGTCTTATCTTGAGCCGTGGCGAGAATAGAGAAGATCAATACCAGCATGACCGACAGAGGAGTGCGCATGCCGGTCATACTAACACCCGAGCTGCGCGTTGCAGACCGAATTTCAAGGGCACTGAGGCCCTGAGGGAACTGCGATTGTCTCTACTTCAGGGTAGTGGACAAACAGGGCAAGTGTTTACCTATCCCACAAATCGATCTCGCCCTTTCGCGCAATCAAAAAGGCGCACCCGTCGTCCGGGTGCGCCTCTAAATTTCCAACCAAAGTCAGTTCACTTCCAGCAGCTCCACATCGAAGATCAAGTAAGCATTGCGCGGAATGTCCGGTGGCTGTCCTCGCAATCCGTAAGCCAGCTCCGGCGGAATCCGCAGTTGTCGTTTCCCTCCGGCCTTCATTCCGGCCACGCCCAGCTCCCAGCCCTTGATCACCTGACCGGCACCGATCGTGAACTCGAACGGCTCCTTGCGACTATACGAGCTGTCGAACTCCGTGCCTTCTTCCAGCAGCCATCCGGTGTAGTGAACCTTCACCTTGCTGCCCGAGGCCGCCACCTTACCCGTGCCCACCGTCAGATCCCAGTACGCCAATCCATTCGGCAGCGTAACCCCGGCGCCATCCACCGGCGAAGGATGCTGCGGCCTTCCCTCTGCCATCACCCACATCGCAGCCGTCAGCAGCACCATCATGAAAAGTGCATTCCGCATCGTTTCTCCTACTCCTTAGCTACCGCGTCACCCTTCACTGCCGTATGCCCCGCGTGCAACTCCTGCAGGTTGCAAACGCTGAGCACCCCCGCCTGCAGCACTGGAATTCCTTCCACCACCGCCCGCGCCGCCGACAGCGTAGTAATCGTTGGAATCCGCGCCGTGATCGCCGCGCGCCGAATCGCCTTCTCGTCGAACCATGGCTCGCCACGCGCTTGCGGAGTATTGATGATGAGCTGAATCCGGTCGCCTTTAATCAGATCGACCACATTCGGCCTTCCCTCTTTCACCTTGTATACCCGCTCCACCCGCATCCCCGCCTCTTCCAGAGCCTCGGCGGTCCCATGCGTAGCCACGAGCTTAAAGCCCATGTCCACAAACTTGCGCGCCACTTCCGCAACGTAGGGCTTGTCGCGCTCGTTCACGCTAATGAAAACCGTGCCTTTCGAGGGCAGCGCCTGTCCAGCCGCCAGTTGCGCCTTGGCAAAAGCCTCGCCAAAATTATCCGCAACCCCCATCACCTCGCCCGTCGAGCGCATCTCCGGCCCCAGTACGGTGTCCACCCCCGGAAACTTATTCCACGGAAACACCGGAGACTTCACATAGAAGTAATCGCCCGTGTCCAGATCCTTGCGCGCCGCGATGTTCTCCGGCAAAAACTCTTTCAGCTTCCGTCCCGTCATCAGCCGCGCCGCAATCTTCGCGCAAGCTACGCCCGTCGCCTTGGACACATACGGCACCGTGCGCGAGGCTCTCGGATTCACCTCGATGACGTACACTTTTTCGCGCTGAATCGCGTACTGAATGTTCATCAGTCCCACCACATTCAGAGCCTTCGCCAGCTTGAACGTGTACTCCCGAATCGTTGCCAGCACCTGCGACGACAGATCGACGCTCGGCAATACGCACGACGAATCGCCCGAGTGAATCCCCGCCTCTTCAATGTGCTCCATGATGCCGGCGATCACGACGTCTTCACCGTCGCTCAATGCGTCCACGTCCACTTCGGTCGCGGCCTCCAGGAAGTGATCCACCAGGATCGGACGGTCCTGCGAATACTCCACCGCCTGTCCCATGTATTCCTTCACCGCCTTGGCGTCGTAGGCAATCACCATCGCCCGTCCGCCCAACACGTAGGAGGGACGCACCAGTACCGGGTAGCCAACCTTCTCCGCCGCTGCCAGCGCCTCATCCACCGACGATGCCATCCCACCCGGCGACTGCGGAATCTCCAGCTTGTTCAGCAGCGCTTCAAAGCGCTTGCGGTCTTCCGCCAGATCGATCGACTCCGGCGAAGTCCCGATGATCTTCACTCCCGCCCGCTTCAGCGGCAGCGCCAGATTCAGCGGAGTCTGCCCGCCGAACTGCACGATCACGCCAATATCATCCGAACCCTTGGCCTCGTGCTTATAGATCGCCATCACGTCTTCAAACGTCAGCGGCTCAAAGTACAGCCTGTCGCTGGTGTCGTAGTCGGTCGAAACCGTCTCCGGATTGCAGTTCACCATGATGGTTTCAATCCCATCATCGTGCAACGCAAACGCCGCGTGGCAGCAGCAATAATCGAACTCAATGCCCTGCCCGATGCGGTTCGGTCCCGAGCCCAGAATGATGACCTTTTTCTTCGCCGTCGGCAGTGCCTCGTCCTCGTCCTCAAAGGTCGAGTACATGTACGGCGTGAAGCTCTCGAACTCGGCGGCGCAGGTATCCACCCGCTTGTACACCGGAATGACTCCCATCTCCTGCCGCTTTTCGTATACCTTGATTGCGCCCTCGCGCGGTGGCAGCTTCCAAAGCTCGCTCAGCCGCGTGTCGCTGATTCCCTTGCGCTTGGCCTCGCGCATCTCCTCGGCGGTGATCGTCTCCAGAGAGCTCTTTTCCAGCGCATCCAGCTCGTCGCCAATTTCCTTCAACTGATACAGAAACCAAGGGTCCATCCCGGTGAGCCGGGCCACATGCGGCACCGTCCAGCCATTGCGCAGCGCGTAGCGCACATACTGCAGGCGCTCCGGATGCGGCGACACCAGCCGCTTGGTGACGATCTTCGGCTCAATCGCTTCGGCCTCCAGACGCTTGCCGGTCTCCAGCGAGCGCACCGCCTTCAGCAGCGATTCCTTGAACGTGCGGCCAATCGCCATCACCTCGCCCACCGATTTCATCTGCGGACCAAGGCTTTCATCCGCCCCGGGAAACTTCTCAAACTGCCACTTCGGAATCTTCACCACCACGTAGTCCAGCGTCGGCTCAAAGCACGCCGGCGTCTGCTGCGTAATGTCGTTCGTGATCTCGTCCAGCGTGTAGCCCACCGCCAGCCGCGCCGCAATCTTGGCAATCGGAAAACCCGTCGCCTTGGACGCCAGCGCCGAGGAGCGCGATACTCGCGGATTCATCTCGATCACAATCTGCCGGCCGGTCGTCGGATTCACCGCAAACTGCACATTCGATCCGCCGGTCTCCACTCCGATCTCGCGCATCACCTTGATCGCACCATCGCGCATCCGCTGATATTCCCGGTCGCTCAGCGTCTGGGCCGGAGCCACCGTAATCGAGTCGCCGGTATGCACGCCCATCGGATCGAAGTTCTCAATCGAGCAGACGATGATGACGTTGTCCGCCAGATCGCGCATTACTTCCAGCTCGTATTCTTTCCAACCCAGCACGCTCTCTTCGAGCAGAACCTCATGCACCGGAGAGAGGTCCAGTCCGCGTGCCAGCAGGTCCAGCAGCTCTTCGCGATTGAACGCAATGCCGCCACCCGACCCTCCCAGCGTAAACGACGGACGCAGTACCACCGGGAAGCCCAGCTTGGTCGAGAAATCCAGTCCATCCTTCAGGTTGTTCACCAGCACCGAGCGCGGCACATCCAGCCCAATCCGCGTCATCGCATCCTTGAAGAGCAACCGGTCTTCCGCCTTCTTGATCGCCTCCAGTTGCGCGCCAATCAGTATCACCCCATACTTTTCCAGCACGCCGCCATCGGCCAGTTCCACCGCCAGGTTCAGCGCCGTCTGTCCGCCCACGGTAGGCAGCACGGCCATCCCCTTGCCAACGCCGCGCTCTACTTCCTGCCGGATAATCTCTTCCACGTACTGCCGCGTCAGCGGCTCCACATACGTCCGGTCGGCCATCTCCGGATCGGTCATGATCGTCGCCGGATTCGAATTCACCAGCACAACCTCAAACCCTTCGGCCTTCAGCGCCTTGCACGCCTGTGTGCCGGAGTAGTCAAACTCCGCCGACTGTCCAATCACAATCGGACCCGAACCAAGAATCAGAATCTTCAAAATATCTGTGCGACGTGGCATCTACTTGTGCTTTCTTACCTGCGATGAATGCGAATCAGCCCAACTTTGCAAATCAGCTCTCACTGCTTTATCAGCGGAAAGAATGGTAACTGCTCTATGGTGCGGAAGTCCCATACGAGGGGAAAATCCTGTGCTATTTCGGGCGCTGCTATCTCAGCTCCCGTTGTCATGCTGACGAATCTCTGCTCACGCCGCGTCACCCTGCCATCTGTGCCATAGGTCATCGAAGTAAAGCGCACGCACCCGCAGTCAGCCATCTCCATGAATCGGTCGATCATGTAAGTGATGTGCCCCTGAGGATTGAAGCACATCTGCCCGGTGTGCATGGTCCTCATGCCTTGTCCCAGCGCATCGTGTATGTCGACCATCCAGTTTTGCTCACGCCACACCCGCGCTACCGTGCTGTCGGTTCGCCCGGAGTGACTGTCTACACTGAGCACCGACCACTCTCCACCCTCGCGCATGAACCCCATCGCGCTCTGCATGGAGGTGTCTGCAATACCGCAACTCGCGCCAAACTCGGTCCGACTGGAAGTCCCCATGCCTTGCGCACCCTGCATAACGTCGCCTTCACCGGTCTGCTGGTGCGATGGCGGCATCTGCGCTGAGCACATCACGGCGATCGCCATGAGCACAACAATGAAACCCGTTCGCTTACGGCTCATTATCTTCTCCATTCGCTCATCATCTTCACAAAATCCTCAAACAGATAATGCGAGTCATGCGGTCCCGGAGAAGCCTCGGGATGGTACTGCACACTGAATAGCGGATAGCTGCGGTGCCGCAACCCCTCCAGCGTGTTGTCGTTCAAATCCACGTGGGTCAACTCCACCTCGCTCTGCTTCAGCGAATCCGGATCGACCGCATAGTTGTGGTTGTGCGCCGTGATCTCCACCTTCCCGGTCTTCAATTGCTTCACCGGATGATTGCCGCCGTGATGCCCAAACTTCAGCTTGTAAGTCTTGCCCTCCAGCGCCAGCCCAATCAACTGGTGCCCCAGGCAGATGCCGAAGATCGGAACCCGTCCCGCCATATCGCGGATCGTCTTCTGCGCATACACCACCGCATCCGGATCGCCCGGACCATTGGAGAGAAACACTCCATTCGGTTGCAGCGCCAGTACGTCTTTCGCCGAGGTCTCGGCCGGAACCACCGTCACATCGCAGCCTGATGTCACCAGCCGCCGCAATATGTTGTGCTTGATCCCATAGTCGAAGGCAACCACCTTCTTGCGCTCCGGCGACGCCATCCGATCGGCCCCGGACTCCGTGGTAATCACCGAAAGCTGCTTGATCGAGGCGTGCGGCACCGTCAGGATCCGCTCTTCCACGTCACCCTTCGTCCACTGGTAGATCTCCTTGGTGGAAACCACTTTCGCCAGGTCCACCCCATCGATCGTCGGCGTGGATTTTGCCCGGGCCACCAGCTTCGCCACATCCGTCTCACTGGTCGAGATCACGCCCCGCATCACCCCGCGATCGCGCAGATGCCGCACCAGCGCCCGCGTGTCGATGTCCGACAGCACCGGAACTTTGTGTCTCTCCAGGTATTCGTCCGTCACCTGATGCGAACGGTAGTTCGACGCATAGGGCGAGAACTCGCGCACGATCAGCCCTTGGATGTAGGGCTTGCCCGCCTCTTCATCGTCGGGATTGGTGCCATAATTGCCGATTTCAGGATTGGTGAGAACAACGATTTGCCCAGCATAGGAGGGGTCAGTGAAGATCTCCTGGTAGCCGGTAATGGATGTATTAAAAACTACTTCGCCCGTACGTTCGAGCCGCGCTCCGTAGCCTTTGCCGCGGAAGACTCTGCCGTCTTCCAGCGCAAGGATAGCTTGCATCGCATCCTCAGGGAGTGGATTTTCTTGATCATACCAGCTATTCAACCAAGGTGCAGCCCTCGCTTCCGGAAAACCATCCCGCCATGCATATTAATACAGTCATTCGCATAATATGCAACGCCGTAGAGGGTCATCCCGAGCAGAAGGATAAGGTGGGAAGCAGCGCCCTCTACCTCCGCACCGCTCTGGCTCTGACTTTGCTTTTGCTCTTAATCTCTGAAACCTTTGGAACGCTGAAACCCAGAAACCTCGAGCTTATCCACCTGTCACCGTCGGCGACTCGCCAATCCACAGTCGTTCGGTTACCGCCTGTAGCATCGCGGTCGCTACGTCCGCGCGTGCGACTCTGCCCACCGCGGGCCGTCCCATAGTCACCACGTATCGCCCGGTGCGCGGACCGTTCGTCAGCAGCGTCGGTCGTAGAATCGTCCACTCCAGCCCGCTCTCTTTCACCGCCGGCTCCAGCAGATTCTTGTCCTGATACGGAGCCCACAGTAGCGTCGCAAACAGCAATCGCTCCAGCAGATTTGCCAGCGCAAGACTTTCGCCGGCGCCAAAGGCAGACTCCACCACCAACCGCCGAGCTCCCTGCGCCTTCATTACGTTGACGATCAAACGCGTTCCCACCGAACACACTCGCGTGTTCCGCAGCAGGTTGCGCTGTCCCAGACAGCTCAGTACGGCGTCCGCCCCCAGCACGGTCTTGTTCACGCTCTCATGGTCCAGCACATTGCCCAGCACCACCCGCATATTCGGATTCACCAGCGGCATCCGGTTCGGATTCCGCACCAGCACCCGAACGCTGTGGCCCTGTTCCAGTGCCTGCCTTGTCAGTTCCAGTCCCGTGCCCCCGGTGCTGCCGAAGATTGCCAGTCTCATCTTGTCTTTCCTTGCACTTGCATTTTGTCCTGCTCTAGCGCAGCTTGCCCACCATCCCCGTAGGCCAGTAAGCGAACACCGCTTTGCCGAAGATTGCCTCGCGCTCCACCACCCCAAAGTCCCGGCTGTCGCTGGAGAGGTTCCGGTGATCGCCCAACACAAAGTATTCGTCCTCGGGAACCGTCAACTCGCTCATCGAGCGCTCGTCCCGGTACTGTTTGATCACGTACGGCTCCTCCAGGCGGTTGCCGTTCACCAGCACTTCCCCCCGAAAGATCTCGATCCGGTCGCCCGGAATTCCCACCACTCGCTTGATGTAGTTCTTGCTGGGGTCACCTGGATACCGGAACACCACCACGTCGCCGCGCTCGATGCTCCCCAGACGGTAGGCGTATTTGTTGATGAAGATACGTTCCTGGTCGGCCAGGCCCGGCATCATGCTGGTGCCCTCGACCTTCACCGGTTGGTACAGGAACACGATGATGAACAGGGAAATCCCCAGCGAGAGCCCCACCTCGCGCAACCACCTCCATCCGGATTCAACCGGCCTCGTCTGCTCTGACTCGCCCACCGCGGATTCCTTTTCGTTCATCGCCCACGCTCCGTCTATGTTTTATTGTATACAGACGTAGAAACCGTGCTCCGGGTTGAGCCGTTTCGCCTTTATTATCCTTGGAAATCCCGCCAAAAGCCCATTTGGTTGACGCTGCCTCCGAGTCACGGTATAAAGCTGTATCCTGTGATAGTTCCCGTTCCCTGTTCTTTTGTCAGTCCCGGGGCGGGGGCATTGTCCGCTTTTTGGAAGGGCCCATGACTAAAAAACTCGAAGTCAAACCGAAAAGCCCCTCTGCCAAGGCCGAACACAAGCACTCGCACGATGAACTGCAGGCGCACTTCGCGCATACCCTGCTAGGCTACGAACAGGCTCTCAAGCTATTGCAAACCCAGAAGTTCGACAAAGCCAAGGCGCTGTTCGAGAAGGTCATCGAATCCGGCATCAGCGAGCTTGCGGATCGCGCCAAGGTTCATATCAGCATCTGCAACCAGCAGTTGGATCGCATCCAAAACACCTTCAACACCCCTGAGGAGCACTACGATTTCGCGGTTTCGCTCATGAACCTCGGCGACTTCGTCACGGCTCGCGAACACCTGGAAGCACTTTCCATCCAGCGCCCCGGTCTGGATTTCATCTGGTACGGATTGGCCGTGCTGGAGTGTCTTACCGGACGCACCTCGGAGAGTCTACAGCACTTGGCCGAGGCCATACGGATCAATCCGGGAACTCGTTTCCAGGCCCGGAATGACTCGGACTTTCGTAACATGGCCGACGATCCACGCTTCACCGAGTTGCTCTATCCTGAAGGCACCGTCGGAGCGTGAGCCGGAGCCCTGCACGAGCCCTATCGAATCCCTAGGGAAGTACCCCGGCTTCCCTGCATCTGACGAAGCGATGACTACACCGAGCCCTATTACAAACCGTCCGGAAGGTCTCCGGGTAGTTGCCATCGGCGGAGGCAGCGGCCTCTCCACTCTGCTCCGCGGACTCAAGCGCCACGTCCTCGCCATCTCCCCCACGGCGATTTCCTCCCCCGCGCCGCTTGCGCCCTTCATCTCCTCGCTCACTGCCATCGTCACCGTAACCGACGATGGTGGCTCCAGCGGACGTCTACGCAAGGAGCAGGGCGTGCCCGCGCCCGGCGACATCCGCAACTGCATGACCGCGCTCTCCGACGATGAAGAGCTCCTCGCCCAGCTCTTCCGCTATCGCTTCGTCGGCGGCGGCCTCGATGGTCACAGCTTCGGCAATCTCTTCCTCACCGCCTTGGCCGACGTCTGTGGCGACTTTTCCATGGCTGTCCAATTCAGCTCCGCAATTCTAAAAACCCGTGGCGAAATCTATCCCTCCTCCATCTGCAGCAACCTGCAACTGGAGGCGCTTATGCGCAATGGCAAACGCGTTCTTGGAGAGACCAAAATCACTGCCAGCCGCAGCGGCATCGCCCGCCTCAGCCTGGTCCCGGCCGATGCCCGTCCCCTGCCCCAGGCGATCGAAGCCATTCTCCATGCCGACATCCTCAGCATCGGCCCCGGCTCGCTCTTCACCAGTTGCATCCCCAACCTCCTGGTGCGCGGAGTCCCCGAAGCCATTCGCAGCTCTCAAGCTCTGCGCGTCTATGTCTGCAACCTGATGACCCAGCCCAACGAGAGCACCGGACTTTCCACCGCGCAGCACATTCAGGCCATCTTTGAGCACGCTGGCGGCAAGGTCTTCGACTACGCCATGCTCAACTCCGCCCCCGTTCCCGCCGAACTCCGCGCTCGCTACGCCGAGGACAACTCCGAGCCCTTGCACCACGATCTCGACAAAATACGCGCCCTTGGCGTCACCCCGATCCTCGGCAATTACCTCGACGCCACCCAGTTCGCCCGCCATGCCACCGACCGCATCGCCCTCGACCTCCTCAATCTCCCCGCCCGTCTTCACCACGAGTTTCAGGCAAAGGCCCCCGCACCGTAGAGCGGTGAACTGCGGAGACGCCGCGAACCACGGACTGGGCTACTTGCCCTCTCCGCCATCGCGCTTCCCTGCTTTACAATAAGAGCGCATGCTGAACCCACGTTTTGCTATCGCCATTCTCGCCGCAGGCAAGGGCACCCGCCTCAAGTCGAAGCTCCCCAAGGTGCTGCACAAGATCGCGGGACGCTCGCTGCTCGAACACGTTGTCCGTGCCGCCGCCAGCATCGTCGCTCCCGCCGACATCTTCTGCATCATCGGCCATGAGGCCGATCGCGTCCGTGCCGAGATCGCGCCCCTCGGAACCCAGTTCATCGAACAGCTTGAGCAGCGCGGCACCGGACACGCCATGATGCAGTGCCGCCAGGCCCTCGCCGCCTACGATCATGTGCTCGTACTCAGTGGCGACGTGCCGCTCATTCGTCCGGAGACCATTGCGGCGGTGCGCGATTTCCACATCGCCAAATCTGCCGCCATGACCATTCTCACCGCCGAACCGCCCGATCCTTTCGGCTACGGACGCATCGTGCGCCGCGTCGAACAAGGTGTCAGCACTGATCACGTCGAAGCCATCGTCGAGCAGAAACAGCTCACCCCCGAGCAGAATGAGATCTGCGAGATCAACTCCGGCATCTACGCCTTCAACGTCGCCGAACTGTTTTCCCGCATCGATCAACTCTCCACCGACAATCCACACGGCGAGTTCTACCTCACCCAGATTGCCGCAATCCTGCAGCGCGACGGCCGCCCCGTGCTGGCCCTGCACACGGCGCACGCCAGCGAGGTACTTGGCGTCAACACCCGCCGCGAGCTCGCCCAACTGGATTCGATTCTACGCGAGCGTAAAACCCGCGAGCTGATGGACAATGGCGTCACCATCTTTAAGCCCGAGACGGTTCTCATCGACGCCGGAGTCACCATCGGCGCTGACACCATCATCGAGCCATTCGTGCAACTGCTCGGTGAAACCAGCATCGGCGAGGACTGTTTGATCCGCAGCTATTCGGTACTCACCAACATGCGGCTCGGCGATCTGGTTCGCATCAACCAGGGAACCATTGCCGACGACTCCACGGTGGAGCGGGCGGCCATCATCGGCCCTTACGCAAGGCTTCGCTTGGGCAGTGAAATTGGACCCGAGGCGCATGTCGGCAATTTCGTTGAGACCAAGAAAGCCAAACTCGCACGTGGTGCCAAGGCTAATCACCTCACCTACCTGGGCGATGCCGAGATCGGCGAACGCACCAACATCGGCGCGGGCACCATCACCTGCAATTACGATGGAGTGAACAAACACAAGACGATCATCGGCGCTGGAGCCTTCATCGGCAGTGACACTACCCTGGTCGCACCCGTCCGTGTCGGCAATGGAGCCTACGTCGGCGCCGCCTCCTGCATCACCAAGGACCTGCCCGATGACTCGCTCGGCCTCACCCGTCCACCGCAACTCATCCGCGAAGGATGGGCAGTCCGGAAGCGCGCCAAACTCGAAGCCGAGAAGCTGAAACAATAGCTCATGCGCAAACTGCGCACAAACAAAGGGCGAAGCCGAATGCTTCGCCCTTTGTCTTACATCTTTCCCCTCGCTCTTGCCGGAGCCTGCCGTTGGACCGCGTTAAATCTGCTCGGCAATTTTTCCCACACTCAAGGCCAGCACTCCAAGGACAATCAGCGTCGCCGCAGCCAGTGGTTGCTTAAACGTTCCGGCGTCGACGGCCATGCCCCAGAACAGCGCCCAGATTGCGCCAACAATCACCAGCAGAGCCCCGACTGGCCGCAGAACCGGGTCGCGAGTGACGCCAACGATTAGTGCTCCACCGGCGTGAGCGTTGGTGTGCTCATCATGCTCTTGCATAACTCTCCTATCGGTTTTTCGATGTAGCTGGAGCGCCTTCGGATTCCGAAAGTTGACCGGCGTCTTCGAGGCTGGATTGCCCTGGCAGGCTGGGTTGCTCGCAAGGAGCCCAACGATTGCTCTTTCAGGCAACTGCTCGCGCCTGCAATGTACCTTTTCGGCAATCCTTCCGAGGGATTGCTGCATCAGTCACGTGGGGTTCTCTGCCCCTTGTCTTCTTAGTCAATCGTTTGCCCCAGTTCGCGCATCGAATCCATTGGCGTAGTGAGGCGGGGAGGTGAGAGATGCGGGACAAGAAGCAGAGCGAAGTTCACGCCGGGAATAATCCGAATGTTCAATCCTCGAAAGGCGGCATCAATCCATCGGCTCCCTCGACTGGCACCGCAGGCTGGGGCACCACGCCCGATGAAAAGCAAGGACAGGTAAGCCAGAACAATCCCGAAGCCTCAAGCCCGAACGCCCACGGCGCCGGAGATGTGCGGCACACCTCGTATCCGCAGAATGAAGCGGCGCAGAATCCGGCCGCCTGGGAGGGCACGCACACGCACGGAGACCGCAGCTTTCGCTGTGCCGACGCAGTTGAGAAGGATTGCGGATGGAGTGTGACCGGCAACAACGAAGAAGAGATTCTCGGATACCTGCGGGCGCACGCACGCCAGGCGCACGGCAAAAACGAGTTCACCCCGAAAGAGTTGGAGAACGCCCGGCGCGCCATTCATAAGCTCGCGGCGTGATCCACATTCACGCTTCGCTTCTCCGGTACGTTCGTGTACAGGGCCAGCAATGGTACACTCCTGTTCATTCCCCTAATGAATTGGATGAATGAGCCTTGCCCGAGATTTCGCAGCGTAGCCGTTCCGCAGTGTTATTGATCAGTTGCCCGGACCGCAAGGGTCTGGTCGCGGTGATCTCTGATTTCGTCTTCCGCCACAATGGAAATATTCTGCACGCCGACGAGCATCGCGACGCGGAGACCAACCTGTTCCTGATGCGCGTAGAGTTTGATCCGTCCGGAATGGACGTGAGCTTGGACGAACTGGCGGAGGAGTTTTTGCCGATTGCCGAGCGCTTCGAGATGCACTGGCGGCTGGCCAAGGGCAAACGGCGGCCACGCATGGGCATTCTGGTTTCGCAATACGACCACTGCCTGGCGGACCTGCTGTACCGGCATAAAGCTGGTGAGTTGGACTGCGACATTCCCGTCGTGATCTCCAACCACACGGCGGCCGAGAGGCTGGCGGGATTCTACGGAGCAAAATTCGTGCACATACCGGTGACGCGCGAAACCAGGCGAGAGGTGGAGCAGCAGCAGATTGCGCTATTGCGTGAGCACGAGTGCGATTTGGTAGTGCTGGCGCGCTACATGCAAATTCTTTCGCCCGCGTTTCTGGTTGAGTTTCCACATCAGGTCATCAACATCCATCACTCATTTCTGCCCGCGTTTGTCGGAGCGCGCCCATACCATCAGGCGTTTGAGCGCGGCGTGAAACTGATCGGCGCCACCAGCCACTACGTCACCGAAGTGCTCGACGATGGACCGATCATCGAGCAAGCGGTGGTGCGTATCTCGCATCGCGATTCGGTGGAGGACCTAGTACAGAAAGGACGCGACCTGGAGAAGGTCGTGCTCTCCCACGCAGTGGGCTGGCACCTGGAGAATCGCGTACTGCTCTACGGCAAAAAGACGGTGGTGTTCGACTAGCGTCTCTTGTTCGAGGTTGTTGGATGCCAGCCGATTTTCCGTTAGGTATCCAGCTTTACTCACGCTTCCTCTTGAGTGCGCCTGTACAAGCGCAGCAAAAGGGCGCTATCGCGCCTTGCTCATCGATGTCTGAGGAATCTCCAGTAGAAAGCCCCGAACACCAAGACAATGCCAATATTCACTGTCAGCCGTTCCCAGAATCGGTTTCTGAAGAACAGGAAATCTACACCGACTATGACGGCTGCCATCGCCATCCCGTAAAGCACGACAGGTACCTGTCTGCCCATTTCAGCCTCTCTTTACCGCGCTGCAGCGGCAACCCGTCGCCCCGACTTCCCTTGACCGGCTTTCTCCTTGTATCGACCTAATCCCCAAGCGGGAAACCCTGTGACGTCTGTCCCGCCAGCGCACTCAGTCGAACTCGCCTACGATTCTGGTGTTGCAGTAGCGGCAGAGGCCCTGCTCGATGGCGATTTCTTCGATGCGATGCCAGGAGCGGCGGATGAGGGTTTTGCCGCAATTGGGACATTGCGTGTTGCCGCCATCGCGAGTCAGGATGTTTCCCTCGTACACATACTTGAGCCCGGCGGCGAGAGCCTGCTGACGGGCGCGGTGGATGGTCTCCGGCGGAGTGGGTTCGCGATCGAGCATCTTGAAGTCGGGATGAAAGGCGGTGAAATGCAAGGGCACGTCATCGCCCAATTCGCCTAGCATCCAGGCGCAAAGTTCGCCGATCTCATTCGGTGCGTCGTTCAGTCCGGGGATGATGAGATTGGTAAGTTCGAACCAGACACTGGTCTCGCGGCGCAGCCAGCGCACCACGTCGAGCACGGGCGCAAGATGCGAGAGCGTGATCTTGGAATAGAAATTTTCGGTGAATCCCTTTAAGTCAATGTTGGCGGCGTCGATGTGCTGGTACACGTCGGAAAAAGCCTCGCGCGTGATGTAGCCATTGGAGACCATGACGGTGTGCAGACCCGCCTGGTGCGCCGCCTGCGCAATGTCGATGACGAACTCAGCCCAGATGGTGGGCTCGTTGTAGGTAAAGGCGATGGCAGGCACACTGCGGGAGACGGCGAGATCCACAATGTCCGCGGGCGTCATGCGGCTGGAGCTTTGCTGCACGGAGCGCGCTTTGCTGATATCGAAGTTCTGGCAGAACTGGCATCCGAGGTTGCAGCCCGCGGTGCCGAGCGAGAGGATTGCCGAGCCGGGATGAAAATGGAAGAGCGGCTTCTTCTCAATCGGATCGATGGCCATGGCGGCGGGACGTCCGTAGCCCAGTTGCATGAGTTCTCCGTCCACGTTCTCGCGGATGAAGCAGAAACCATGCTGACCCGGGCCAATATGGCAGTGGCGAGGGCAGAGATAACAGTGGATGCGCCCGTCTGGAAGCGTCTGCCACCAGCGCGCAGGATGGAGTGTGGTGGACATATTCATATGGCCGCTGCAAGCACTATACTCCGAATCGGCGGCACCAATGCTGCTTACAAACCGGAATTCACGGTGTCATAATTGCGGGTAGGAGAGCCATCATGAAAGTACTTTTAATCAGCGGTAGCCCGAAGCCGAACGGCAATACAGTGTTGTTACTGCAGGAATGCTCGAAGGTGATGGAAGCGCACGGAGTGGAAGCAGAGATTGTCTCCTTTGCGGGAATGAAGATCGAGTGCTGCATCGCGTGCGGAAAATGTTCGGAGACCGGTAAGTGCAGTTTGGACGATGGGCTGAACGAAATCATCACGAAGATTCGCTCTGCCGAGGGGCTGGTGGTGGGTACACCAGTTTACTTTGGAACCGCTCGCGGAGATGTCATGTGCGCGCTGCAACGCATTGGGTATGTCTCGCGCCGGTCTGACAATTTTTTGAATGGGAAAGTTGGTGGGCCGATTGCTGTTGCCCGGCGCGGCGGGCAAACCCTGACTCTGCAAGAGATGCTGATGTTCTTCCTGATCAACGACATGATTGTGCCGGGGTCGAACTACTGGAACATGGTGTTCGGAAGGCAACCGGGCGAGGCACTCGCGGATGAAGAAGGCGTGGCGACGGTCCGTCACTTCGCGGCAAACGTGGCAAAGTTGGTGAAGAAGCTACACGTGGAAACGCACTGAATCCCGATCCCCACATTCGTCGTTCCCACTTTCGCCAAATACAGGCGGATGTGGGCCGCCTTATTTAGTATCGGGGAACCGCAGGGTCGATTTCCCGCGACCAGCGTTCGATGCCGCCGGACATGGATTGCACCTTCTCATAGCCCTGCTTGCGCAGCCAGTCGGTAACCGAGAGCGAGCGCACGCCGTGGTGGCAATAGACTACGATATGCTGCTCGGGATCAAGTTCCTGCAGGCGGGCGGGAACTTCGGACATAGGTATGTGCTGGCTCGCAGTGATGCTGGCGGCCTCGCGCTCCCATGGTTCGCGCACATCGAGCAGCGTGAGTTCCTCGTGGCGCTCCTGACGCTGGCGAAGTTCCTGGGGAGTGATCTCGTAATTCATCCATTCATCATCAGTGATAGGTCTTGCGCATGGCAAACAGGCAGTGCGCGTCGACGATCATATCCGGAGTGGAGATGACGACGTTGTCCGAGCCGCAACATGGGCAAACCGGAGTCTCGCCGTCATCCCAGAAGTCGGCAATATCGGCGTAGGAAAAAAGCCGGTAGCAGTTGGTGCAGCCGCAAGGCGTGTCCGGAGACTCTGGGTCGCGTTGGAAATCGATTGGCATGAAATAGAGCATAGCACTGCTAACTCTGGTGGCATCCCGCTGGGCAAAATTCGCAACCAACACGAAGGAATGGCTCCGCAGAAAAACAGAGCTGGATTTCAACGCGGAGCGTTCGCGGAGAGGCAGAAATCATGGCGAGTTTTATCAAGGACGTCGAAGAGATTCGGCAGCGCGCGATGCGCAAGTTGGAAGACGGTGCCGTGACCAACGGCTATCAGCTCGACAGAGAGCAGTCGGTTGCAATCTTGAACGAGGCGCTGGCCAGCGAAATTGTATGCGTGCTGCGCTATCAGCATCACTACTTCATGGCCTCCGGCGTGCATGGGCGGAGCGTGGCGCAAACTTTCAAGGAACACTCGGACGAGGAACGCGAGCACATGGAGGAGATTGCCGAACGCATCCAGCAGTTGGGAGGAAAGCCGGACTTCAATCCCGGAACCCTGGTGGGACGCTCGGTTTCGCAATATATCGAGGGCGAGTCGCTGGGACAGATGATCCGCGAAGACCTGATCGCCGAGCGCGTGGTGATTGATGTCTATCAGCAATTCATTGAGCACTTCGGATTGAAAGATCCGACGACCCGGACGATGTTTGAGCACATTAAGGCAGAGGAAGAGCAACACGCCGACGAGCTGGGTGAGCTGCTGTTCATCGTCGATCCGCGCACCGCTGAGGTTCGCGGGACCGACCTGGGCACCGACGTAAACCCGAACGCTGCGCTGCGGCCGGAGACAGAGGAAGAGTTCGCGATCGTGGAGCGGGCACTGGCCGGGCACCGCGAAGAGCGGCTGCGGCTGGACGGCGAATCGGAGGCTCCGGGAAAGTCAATCGGCGGCGTAAGCGGCAGACCGATGAACCGGAGACATCAACCGGCCGAAGCCGATGACAGCGAGGCCGCTGAGCACGGCCAAGACGGCGGAATGCAAGGAACGAATCGATCGCCCAAGGTGCTGGAGAAGCAGAGAAAGAATCGTGTGGCGTAGGAACAAAGGCAAGGTTTCAAAAGTTTCAAAGGTAAAAAGTTTCAAAGGGCAGGAGGCGGTCAACTCCTGTCCTTTTCTTGTTCAATCTAACTCTTTACATCCGCGATGAGGCTCTCGATCTCGAGGCGCTGGGAGGCGGTGAGGGGGAGCAGAGGCAAGCGCGGATTGCCACCGTAGAAGCCATTCAAGTCGGAGGCGTACTTCACCCCGGCGATGCCTAGTTCGTTCACAATGCGAATGCAAGCGGCTTCGATGCGTTGCTGCTTCTCCTCGGCGAGTTTGTGATCGTTGTCCTTAAACGCCGCGTAAATCTCGTAGCAGGCGGTCGGGGCGCACGCGGCAAAAGCAAGAATGCCGCCGACGGCACCCACCTTCAGCAATCCATGCAGTTTGTGGCCTGAGCCTACCAGCGTCTGGAAGCCAACCTCCTTGTAGCGTGTGCGCAGTCCGCCGATGACCTCGACGGCGGCCGATGAGGGTTGGGGTACGGATTGGGAGGCGGATAGCGCCGCGAGCTTCGAGGCCGTGGTCGTCAATGCCCCGGCGGCGACGAACTCACCTGCCGGAACCGCCGTCGCTTTCTGGATCATGCGCGCGGTGACCGGCTGGAAATCGTGAGTGGTGCGGACGCTGTGCTTGATGTGACGGGTGCGCGAGACGATGCGCTCGACCTTGGCCAGATCGCCGGAGGATTCCTTGATGCCGATGATGTTGCGGTGCTCGGCGAGATCGGCTATGAGTTCGACAGGCAGGTCGTAGCCGGTGCATTGCGGAAAGCTGTACAGCACCACGGGCAGCGGCGACTGATCGGCTACCGTGCGGTAATAGTTGAGCATGGCCGCCGGAGTCATCTGCGCGCGATAGTAATGCGGAGTGCGCACCATGGCCACATCATAATCAAGCGAGGCTGCGTACTCGCAAGCCTCCACCGTCTCCTGCACGGACTCATGACCACAGCCGGCGATCATCACCTTCTCGGGCGCGGCTGAGGCCATGGCGATGTGGAAGACCTCGCGTTGCTCTTCGCAGTTGAGCAGCACGGCCTCCCCGGTAGAACCGAGAACAACGAGTCCGGTGATGGGGCCTTTGCTGTAGCGCTCGACGTTGTGCTCAAGCTTCTTGAGATAGAGGCGTCCGTCGGCGTAGTAGGGAGTGGCGATGGCGGGAAAGATTCCGGTGAGCAGCATGGTCGGGTTTCATTGTAATGCAAGCAGACGGCACCAGCCATCTCCAGATTCCACGGTAAGACGTGAAATCGCTGAGCAACCCGCATCGTTCCGAGGGCAAACGCATCGAAAGTAGTATGGCGAAGACGGAGACAGCGGTACTCGGCGGAGGATGCTTCTGGTGTGTAGAGGCGGCGCTGGAGCAACTTGAGGGCGTACTGAAGGTGGAGAGCGGCTACATGGGCGGTCATACGGACCAGCCTAGCTACGAACATGTCTGCGCCGGAGGTACTGGGCACGTGGAAGTGGTGCGGGTTGAATTCGACCCGGCGCTGATCTCCTATGGAGAGTTGCTGGAGGTGTTTTTTACGGCTCATGATCCGACCACGTTGAACCGGCAGGGGAATGATGTGGGCACCCAATACCGCTCGGTGATTTTCTACCTGAACGAGGCCCAGCGGAAGGAGGCGGAACGGGTGATCGCGCGGTTGACGGCGGACAAGGTGTTCGACGCGCCGATTGTGACCGTGGTTGAGCCGGCAAGCATCTTCTGGAAGGCCGAGGGATATCACCAGAACTATTTTGCCAACAATTCAACGCGTCCCTACTGCCTGTTTGCGGTGGCTCCCAAGGTGGTAAAGGTCCGGCACAAGTACGCCGACCGGGTCAAACGGGCAGGATAGGGACTTTCCCTAAGCCCTCAAACAACCGATATGAACTGGGCGGGAGTCGAGGTTGCGCGGGCGCGCCGCACGATGGCTTCGATGAGGCCGGGAATCGTGTTCTCAGTAGCTTGCACGTCCACACTCAACTGGCACTGGCGTAAGGTTTCCGAGGTGACGGGGCCAATCGAAGCATTGAGCACGCCTTCCACCAGGCGGGAGCGCCCGGAGCGGATACCAAGCAACGCGACATAGTTCTTCACCGTGGAGGAACTGGTGAAGGTGATGGCGTGAGGACGGCGCTGCGGATCGCGCAGGAGGGCACGCAGTTCAATGCGCGAGGATTGCGGCATAACCGTCTCGTAGGCTTCCACCACATCCAGAAACGCTCCCAGGGTGCGCAGCTCGTGGGGGATGACGTCGCGGGCAATTTTGGCGCGGCAAAGCAGAACGCGCTTGCCGCGAACTTTGTCGCAGAGCGACTCGACCATCGACTCGGCGACGTATTCCCTGGGGCTGAGAGCGACCTTCAATCCTTCGCGCTCGATGGCCGTGCGAGTGGCCGAGCCGATGGCGGCGATGTTGAGGTGGGCGAGCGCACGCTTGGGAATATTCAGCAGCGTCATGCGTTCAAACATGGCGCGCACCCCATTCACGCTGGTCAGGATCAGCCACTCATACTCGCCAACCAGCTTGAGCGACTCATCGAGGGACTTGAACGAGCGCGGCGGACGAATCTCAATGAACGGGATCTCATAGACTTCGGCGCCGAGCGCACGCAGGCCGGACGACAGCGTACCTGCCTGCTCGCGAGCGCGTGAAACCAGAATGCGCCAGCCTTGCAAGGTGGTGGTAAGCCCGAGGTTTTCGCTCTCGCTCATAATGATTTTTGTCCAAAGGCTTAGCGCGGAGTGGTGCTGGCCGCGTTTTCGGTGTACACGTCGCGCAGAATCTTGTCTCCACCACGGCTCAGAATCTTGCTGCCTAGGCGCTGCCCGAGTTCAACCGGATCGGTGCCGGTTCCGATTTCGCGGAGCAGTTGGGTCCCGTCGGGACGGGCACAGATCGCCGTGAGCTTGATTTCACCGTTAGCAACCACGGCATAGGCGCCGATGGGAACCTGGCATCCGCCGCCGAGCTGATTGAGCAGAGCGCGCTCGCAGACTGTGGCCAGGCGCGAAGGCTCGTCATTCAGGAACGCCAGATGCTCGCGCATCTTGGTATCGCCGAGGCGGATCTCGATGCCCAGCGCACCTTGTCCGGCGGCCGAGCACATGATCTCCGGCTCGATGATCTCCTTGATGTGTTGGGTTTTGCCGAGGCGCTTGAGGCCGGCAGCCGCCAGAATTATGGCATCGTATTCGCCCTCTTCCAGCTTGCGCACCCGGGTATCCACGTTGCCGCGTAGCGGATGAATGTCCAGGTCCGGACGGAACTGCATGAGCTGGGCCTGACGGCGCAGGCTGCTGGTACCGACACGTGCGCCCTGCGGCAAATCCTTGATGCTGTTGTAGCGGATCGACAGGAAGGCATCGCGGGGATCGACGCGTTCGGTGATGGCCGCGATCTCAAAGGGACCTGCCAGCGCGGTGGGAAGATCCTTGAGGCTGTGCACGGCCAGATCGACACGGCCTTCGGCAAGCGCCTCCTCAATTTCCTTGGTAAACATTCCCTTGGTGCCGACCTTGGCGAGCGCCACGTCGGTAATCTTATCGCCCGTGGTCTTGATGATTTCAAGCTCGACCTCGTGTCCCTGCTCGCGGAGCAGGGCCGAGATGTGATGGGCCTGCCAAAGGGCAAGCTGTGAACCACGAGATCCGATGCGAAGGAGGGCCATTCAAACTTCCTTTACTTATTTCCGGTTTTGATTTGTCACAAACGATGAGTCGGATGCAGCGACTGCCGCGCTCTCCGGCTCAGGCGCGGCCTTGGCCGGCACAGGAGCAGAGCCAGTGGACTCGGGCGCGGCCTCAGGAGGGGTTTCGGCTCGCAGGTTAAAGAGTTTGCGTACTACATCGACCACCGTGGTCGACTCGGGATCGCGCGCCGCCGATTTCAAGGTGGTAATCGGGGTGTGCATGATCTTGTTGATGATGCCGCGGGTGAGGGCTTCGACGGCCATCTCCTGCTCAGGCGAGAGATTTCCCAGGCGGCCGCGCACGCGGTCCAACTCGGCTTGGCGCAGGGTCTCAAGATGCTGCTGCAGCGAGACGATGGTCGGAACCACTTCGGCGGTTTGGGCGCGCTGCTCGAACTTGCGCACTTCCTCTTCCACCATCACCTCGGCACGAACCGCTTCCTTGCGCCGGTCTCCGATGTGCGACTGAACTACCTGCTGCAGATCGTCGATGTTGTAAACGAAGATTCCGTCCAGATCATTGAGGCCGGGATCGATATCGCGCGGCACCGCAATGTCAATAAAGAACATGGGGCGATTCTTGCGGGCGTGGAGAAACTTTTCGCCGTGCTCCTTGCGGAAGATCGCATGCGGAGCGCCGGTGGAGCTGATGACAATGTCCGCCCAAGGCGCCGTGTCATAGAGGCGATCGAAGGGAATCGCTTCCCCGCCGAACTTATCCGCCAGGGCTACGGCTCGATCATAGGTCCGGTTGCCAACGTAGATCTTCTTGGCTCCGTGGGCGATGAGATGGCGGGCGGCTAGCTCGCACATCTTGCCGGCTCCGACCAGATACACGGACTTGCCCGCCAGGCTGCCGAAAATCTTTTCCGCCAGCTCGACGGCCACCGAGGCGATCGACACCGAGGAGGTAGCGATGGTGGTCTCGTTGCGCACCTTCTTGGCGACTGCAAAGGCGCGGGTCAATAGCTGATCAAGCTGCGAATTCACTGTGCCCAGGGCGCGGGCAGTGGCGTAGGCTTCCTTGACCTGTCCGAGGATCTGCGACTCGCCGACCACCATGGAATCCAAGCTGGAAGCCACCCGGAAGACATGCTTGACGGCATCGAGCTGCTGATGCTCGAAGATATAGGGTTCGTACTCGCCGGTTTTGAAGCCGAAGTAGTCGCGGACGAACTTCTGCAGATCGCAATGGCTGTTCTGCGAGCGCGCAAAGATCTCCACGCGATTACAGGTGGAGACGATCATGCCCTCCTCGACGCCGTCCATTGCGGTGAGCTTGCCGAGAGCCTCAGGCAGACGCGACTCGGAGATGGCGAAGCGCTCCCGCACTTCGACCGGCGCGGTCTTGTGATTTACTCCCAACACGAAAAAATTCATGGAGCAATGAACCTATGCAATCTGCTCAAATAATTCGCACCCCACGCGCAAACCGAGACGATAAATCCAAAGCTGGCCAAGTAGGCAGCTTTGCGGCCTCGCCAGCCGGCACTCCAGCGCGTATACAGCAGGACAAGGTAAATGCCCCACATTAGTAGAGAGAGTAACACCTTGGGATCAGTGAAGTAGGTAGGCCCGTAACGCTCCTGAGCAACCACGGATCCGGCCAGAAGTCCCACCGTCATGAAGGGAAAGCCCAGAAGCAGAGCGCGGTAGCCAAGTTCATCGACCTCCTGCAAGGCGGGCATGCGCGAGGCCCAACCCACGGTCTGCTTACGCTTGAGTTGGCGCGACAAGACCAGGTACAGCAGGCTGGAAATAAAGCTCAGGAAAAGCATGGCATAGCCGAACAACAGGGTGCAGACGTGAAACGCGATCCAGCCGCTACGGAAGCTGGGTGAGGAAAACGCCACCGGATGTTGGGCTATAGCGGAGGCAAAAGTCAGAAGGAAGATCAGCGGAAAGATGAATGCTGCCGGAGAAGCCGTCTTATAACGGAAATAGAGCCAGCCGAAGATGAGGGCAATGATCAGTGCCAGGGCGGACTCGGCGTGGCGGATGTTCAGCAACTCGGAGTAGCCATATAACACCGCGGTCTCCACGAGGGAGACGAAATGAAACACCATTCCCAGAGCAACTGCAGGGGCAGCAATTCGTCCGGAACGTTCACCCCTCTGCCGGAGCATCAGGATCGCGTGGATCAGACCCACTCCGTACAAAACGGTCGCAACTCGAAGCCAAAGCAATGGCATAGATAAAGAAGCCCTCACCAACCTCTCTCAACGGACGGAAAACGCGGCGAGGACACTGCTGATTATACAAAGGTGCGGAATCGTCCTAAGTGTATTCGTCACGATAAACTGTGATGTTCGTCACATTTCAACCATGATGAATGATAGGACCAAACCGGCCGCATGGCTAGGAACTGCCGTCAATGCGCGTTGCGGCTATGCCTGAAACTGCTTGCGGCAAAACAAAATCGGGCTGCCGACGCTGGTCCAAATCGCGAAGGCAACACTGGTTTGTAATTCCCCAACCCGGGTGCTAACATTTAGCCCTTCAGGTATTTCCAGGAGGCACTTCATGGCTGATGATAGCTGCAGCGGTAGTGGCATTTTATGGTTTCTGGCAGGACTCGGTGTGGGCGCCGCAGTGGGCGTTCTCTATGCCCCGAAGTCGGGGCGCGAGACCCGCGAGTCAATTCTAAATGCGGCGGAAGAAAGCCGCGAAGTGGTTCAGGAGCGCGCCCGCAAGTACAAGGAGCAGGCGCAGCAATGGGCCGATCACGGCAAGGACGTGATCTCGCAGCAGAAAGACAACATCCGCTCGGCCTTTGAAGCTGGCCGTCAGGCTTATCGGGATGCCAGCCAGGAACCGACTCCCGAGCCCGGCACTTCCAAACTGTAAACCTGTAAGGATTCGCTGGAGAGGGCGATCGGCGAGAAAGCCTGGCCAGCGAATGGAGCCATCATGCATGAAACCTCACTCATCGCTTTTGTCGCGGTGACCTCGGTCGCGGTCGTGCTGCAGACCCTGATCCTGGCGGGAATGTACTTCTCCACGCGCAAGATGGGCCAGCGGATGGAAGCGCTCTCCAAGCGGGTCGAAGAGCAGGTTCTGCCGCTGGTCGAAAAGGTGCGCGGCATTGTGGATGAGAGCGCACCAAAGATCCAGACGGTGGTTACGAATCTGGTGGAAACCTCGGAGCTGGTACGGACGCAAGCGGGTCAGATCGACGTTGCAGTCACGGAGATCGTCGGCATCGCCCGAGCCCAGGCTGAACGTGCCGATGTACTGGCAACGCGCACCATGCAGCGGGTTGACCTTACAGCCGAAAAGTTGCAGCACACGGTGAATGCACCGGTGCGGCATCTGTCCGCGCTGGTGGAAGGCGTAACGGCAGGTTTTAGCGCGTTGGTGAGTGGGCGCAAGACGCAAAGCACCAAGGCGTCGAGCGACGAGATGTTCATCTAGAAATTCGCCATCCAACTGATTACGTTATGGAAATGAGAGAGCGGAGGCTTGGGCCTCCGCCCTTTTTCCTGGTGCGCGCAAATGTTCTCCAGCAGTAAACAATTCAGTGTTGGTGCAATCTGCCCTGAGTAGAGTACTATCGTGTGGCTCAAAACCTTTAGGAGGTAAAGTTCCCATGTACGATATGAAACACCTCAAGAACTTGGAGATCATGGAGGCAGGTGCTCCGGAAGCGGTAAAGGCTTTCTGGGCCTTTGACAAAGCAGCCATGGGTCCCGGAGCGATTCCGGCTAAGTATAAGGAATTAATGGCGTTAGCTGTGGCATTTACGACCCAATGCCCTTATTGCATCGAGATTCATGGTGGCAAAGCACGAGAGGCAGGCGCAACCGACCAGGAGATTTCCGAGGTTGTTGTCATTTCCGCAGCACTTCGCGCCGGGGCGGCGATCACGCACGGCACTCACGCTCTGAAACCGAGATAAGCAGCTCCCGCTAACTTAATTGATTTCCGGCGGCCATCGAGTTAGGCGTTTCACGATGGTCGCCAGGGAATTTGGCACGAGAGTTTCCCAGAGTTCTCCCACCGGCGGCAGGTAATACAAAACTATGACTTAAGCGGCCGGAATTGCCTGCCACAATTGCAGAATGACTCAGCATCCGGTACTGATCCAGGGCGGAATGGGCGCAGGCGTCTCTGATTGGCGGCTGGCGAGGGCTGTGTCCCTCACCGGGCAGCTCGGCGTTGTTTCCAGTACAGCACTCGACACGATTTTTGCGCGCCGCCTGCAGGATGGCGATCCGGGCGGCCATATGCGCCGCGGATTGGCGCTCTTCCCTTTTCCTGAGATGGCCAAGCGCATCCTGGATCGACATTACATTCCCGGCGGGCGACCCGCGGGCGAACCTTATCGGCTGCTGCCGATGCTGGCGAGGGTCAACTCGCGCGAAGCGACCGAACTGCTGATTGTCGCCAACTTTATCGAGGTGGCGCTGGCCCGGGAAGGCCATGCAAACCCGGTAGGCGTTAACTGCATGGAGAAGCTGCAACTCCCATTGCTGGCTTCGCTTTACGGCTCAATGCTGGCCGGAGCCGGATACATCTTGATGGGCGCGGGAATTCCACTGAAAGTGCCCGGAGTGCTGGATGCGTTCGCTGCCGGGCAGGCGGGCAGCTATCCCCTCTCGGTGACCGGAGCGCAGCCGGACGATGATTGCATGATGCGCTTCGATCCGCAGGAGTTTTTCGGCAGGCCCCTGCCTGCTCTGGAGCGTCCATATTTTCTGGCGATCATCTCCTCGAATGCATTAGCCACCACCATGGTTCGCCGCTCCAACGGCAAGGTGGACGGATTTGTGATCGAAGGCCCCTCGGCGGGCGGTCACAATGCGCCACCGCGCGGGCAGTTGGTTCTGAGCGAGAAGGGTGAGGCCGTTTATGGCGAGCGCGACCGGGTGGATCTGGAAAAGATTCGCCAGGTTGGTCTGCCATTCTGGCTGGCGGGAAGCTACGGCACCCCTGAAAAAATAGTGGAGGCGCTGGAGTTGGGCGCAGCGGGCGTGCAGGTAGGAACGGCGTTCGCCTTCTGCGAGGAGTCCGGCCTGCGCGAGGACTATAAGCGAACTCTGCTGAAGAAGGTCAAGCGCGGCGAAGCTTCGGTTTTCACCGACCCGCGTTCCTCGCCCACGGGGTTCCCCTTCAAGGCGGCGCAACTGGAGGGTACGACTTCCGAGCCCGAGGTATATCGCAACCGCATCCGGGTCTGCGACATCGGCATCTTGCGCGAGGCCTACCGCACCGACAGCGGGACGATTGCCTATCGCTGCCCATCGGAGCCGGAAAACGTCTATATCGCCAAGGGCGGTGTGTTTGAGGAGACCGTCGGGCGCAAATGCCTATGCAACTGCCTGATGGCCGACATTGGTCTGCAGCAGGTGCAGCGCGACGGCAGCGTAGAACCTGGTATGGTGACGACCGGAGACGAGTTGAGTGTCGTCCTGCGATTCCTCACCGAGAGCACGGATACCTATTCCGCCGCGTCCGCCGTAAAGATTTTGATGAGTCAACTCCCGGCCCCGGATAAAGCGGCGCAGGAGGAATACGTAAGGGATACTCCGGTGCAGGCGGGCGTCTCGCAGTCGTAGACTCAGGAAGATCTGGCGTCCCTTAAAGAGACGCCAGAAGCTTCGAGGCTAACGATTACCGCCTGACCCTACTGCCAACTCCCGCCCCACGCTGAGACCGCGGTGTTTGGAGCGGCCGCAGCCTCGGCCTTGTGATGGTCATGAGAGTCCATGCGCGTCTGCACAACAAGTAGCCGCTGGATCATTTCACCACAGCTTTCACAGAGGAGATTGTTCTTCGAATGCAGCTCCCGATGTTTGCACAGATCGCATTTCAATTGATGCCTCCCTCTGCAGGCTAATCTCCGTGTTATAGAACGGAGTGCCCGCTTCTGAAAGGTTAGATGCTGCTCGTAGAACTTGGTCGCTAATGAAATTTCCTATCCAGACCATCCAAGAAATCTATGAGCATCGGTTCCATTCAGAACGATACTGCGGTTGACGGCTACTCTGAAGTAGCGGCATCGAAGCGATACTGCCAGCGCTTGACGCACTGGATGAATTCTTGCTCCATGCGAGGCAGGGTGCGACGCTCATCCCATGTCTCGATGGCGAAGTTGTGGGCCAGAAGGCTCATGCGATCCAGCGAATCCGGGCTCTGCGCGAGCTGATGAATCGCAGCCAAAAGAGCGTCGGCATTCTCCGGTTCCACCACCATCCCGGCTCCTGAGCGCAGCACCGCGTGGGCAACTTCACTGCCGGAATTTACGGCGGCAATCACCGGACATCCGGCAGAGAGCAAGGTCACGGTTTTGGACGGGAAGACGATGTCGGAGACAATCTTCTGCTGGGTGATCAGAGCAATGCCAGTGGCCGCCAGCATCTCGCCGAACGAATCATTTTCCAGCAGGGGCAGGAAGCGCACGTTGTTCAAGTTGCGAGCCTGCGCCTTGGCCTCCAGTTGCGAACGCATCGCGCCATCGCCTACGAATAGATATTGAATATCCGCACGCTCGCGCGATTTCGCGGCAGCTTCAAGAATCACCTCCAGCCCCTGCTTCACTCCCATGTTTCCGGAATGCGAAACGATGAGCTTTCCCTGCAATCCATATTTCTCGCGGAAAGCGGAGCCGTCAGTGCGCTCGCGCAGGGTGTAGAGAGATGAGTCGGCGCGCGGCGGGAACAAAACGACTTTTGCGGGATCGATTCCCTTCTGCACGATGCGCTGCCGCATTCCTTCCGTGATGGTGCTGACTAGCGCGGCCCTGGTGTAAGCCTGCCACTCGACGCGATAGAGAAACTTGAGGAGCGCCTGCCCTTGCATCATACCCAGTTCGACCGCCGCGTCTGGCTGCAGATCCATCACGTCAAAGATGAACGGAACGCGCCACAGGCGGCCGAGGGTTGCGGCCGTCAGTCCCAGCCCTAGCGGGGGCGAGACGGCGTAGATGAGATCGGGTTTTCGTCCGGTGAGCGCACGCAGAAACGAGGACGCCAGGAACGAGGCCTCGTGCAGAATCCGCTTCTTCGTGTTGAGCCTTTCGGGCACAAACATCCAGGAGCGGAGGATGGTGACTCCATTGCGCACTTCACGCTGCAAAAGCTTGCCCCGGTACGGCTCCGGCACACGCCATTGCGGATAATACGGAGGGCCGGTGCAGATGGTGACCTGGTGGCCTTGCGCGGCGAGGTATTCGCAACGCCAGGTATTAAAGGCGGCGATTCCGGTTTCGTCAGGCCAGTAATTGATACTGAGAACGAGGATGCGCAATGTGCTTTCCATTCGTTCTACGAGCCAATGAAGCGCGCGTAGAAACTGCGAGCAACTCCAGTATCGGTGGTGCCCTTGATGATGGCTCGACCATCGGGGAACAAGGTTAGCTCGAAGGGAGCGCGCAGGAACTTCAAAACATACTCGGTGTAGCGAACTTCGCCATGCGGCAAAAGACGGGCTTCGAGTTCGGTAAAGTTGATCGGACGGTGGCGCTCGTGGATCTGCACCGAGTTGCGTCCGCACAGGGAGATGTGGGGATGGGCGCGTCCGGCGAGATAAAGGAAGTTGCGCTGCTGGCAGACGTTGCAACCGGTGCGTGGATGATCGGCGCGAATCTCGGAGTGATCGTTGTGCCAAGCGTCAAAAGATAACAGTGTCCGGCGCATCGCCGGGCGCGCGCCTACCAGGAACTTCATCGCTTCGGTGACGGCCAGCGATGCGACCAGGTTGACGGCGGAGTTCAGGATGCCCCCTGTGTCACAGGTTTCGACGGTACCCGCCGGAGGTTGGGGAAAGACGCAGGCCAGGCAGGCGCTTTCACCGGGCAGGATGTTCATGGTCACGCCATAGCTGCCTACGGCGGCGGTGTAGATCCAGGGACGGCCTTCGCGCACGGCGTAATCATTGAGCAGATAACGGGTTTCGAAATTGTCGGTACCGTCGAGGATGAGGTCGGTCTCTTCGAGCAACTCCTCACAGTTCCCGGGAGTCAGGTCTTCGACGTGGGGCTCTACGATGACGGTGGAGTTGATCTGCTGCAGCTTGCGATGAGCGGCAATCGCTTTGGGCAGCGACTCGGCGGCGTCGCGCTCGTCGAACAGAACCTGCCGCTGCAGATTGCTGGGCTCAATGTAGTCACGATCGATGAGGCGGACGTAGCCTACCCCTGCGCGCACCAGAAGCGAGCTGAGCACCGAACCGGTGGCTCCACAGCCGACGATGGCGATGCGCGACTGGGTCAGTTTGCGCTGCCCCTCCGGGCCAATGCCTGGAAACAGAAGCTGTCGTGAATAGCGTTCATCCATGGGCTGCATGTCACTCATCATAATATGCGAGGCCAATCGGGCGAGAATCGCTTGGGAAGTATGCAAACGGCACTGCTTCCGGTAGAATGGCCTATCCAATCTGAGGCACGTTGGCTATTAACATTTTCCACTGGTCACTGATAGACTGAGAAGAGAAACGGGAAGCGTGCGTTGATCGCCGCGTTGATCGCCGCGTTGATCGCCTCCCAGCCTATGCGCGCAGCGACAGGCGTGCGCTGAATCGATCATCAAAACAGGTGAGCAGACGGTTCGGGATGAAGCAGCAGAGGATGGACGCTGCAGCAGCGTCCTTTTCTTTTTCCCATCGAGCCGTTCACCAGCTCAGACAGCGCCGCCGTTTCCCCGGGGAGCGCGGCCACAACCGAACGCAGCAGCGCGCTTGCATCCCAGAACCGCAGCCGCAACATGGAGTATGGAGGAACCGCAATGAGCGAAATACCTGCATCCGCCGCCCAACCACCCACGCGCCTCACCGGCGCTGAGATCGTCTGGGCCACCCTCGAAGGCGAGGGTGTTCGCGAAGTGTTTGGCTATCCCGGAGGCGCGATCCTGCCCGTCTACGACGCTCTGCGCAAATACCCGATCCGCCACATCCTGGTGCGCCACGAGCAGGGTGCGGCCCATGCGGCCGACGGATACGCCCGCGCCTCCGGCAAAGTCGGCGTCGTTATTGCCACCTCCGGCCCTGGTGCCACTAATCTTGTCACCGGCATCGCCACGGCCATGATGGACTCGGTTCCCATGGTCTGCATCACCGGCCAGGTCTCCTCGAAGTTGCTCGGTACCGATGCCTTCCAGGAAGTCGATATTACCGGCATCACCCTGCCCATCACCAAGCACAATTACGTTGTCACCCACGCGCAGGATATCGCCCGGGTGCTTCGCGACGCTTTCATGGTGGCACGGTCCGGACGCCCTGGACCAGTTCTGGTGGATATCACCAAGGATGCGCAGCAAGGTTTGGCGGATTTCGATTTTGCGGCGGCTGCGCCCTCGCCTCACCGCCCGCACCCCATGCTCTCCGCCGAGCAGGAAGCCCTCAACGAAGCCCTCCAGCTCATCCTTTCGGCCAAGCGCCCAATTATTCTCGCTGGTAACGGGATTTTGAAATCCAATGCCATGGATCAGATTCGCACGTTGGCCGAGCGTCTCCAGATCCCGGTTGCCTCGACGCTCCTCGGCCTCGGTGCCTTCCCTGCCTCTCACGACCTCTCTCTCGGCATGATGGGAATGCACGGCGAAGCCTGGGTCAACCAGGCCATCCAGCAGTCCGATCTACTGATCGCCTGCGGCATGCGATTCGACGACCGGGTTACGGGCGTGCTCACCAGCTACGCGCCCAATGCTAAGAAGATCCACATTGAAGTTGACCCGGCGGAGATCAATAAGAACGTCAAGGCCGATGTTGCCCTGATCGGCGATCTGCGCGAGATACTCGAAAACTTGCTGCCGCAGATCGCTCCGCGCCGAGACTCCACCTGGATTCACGCGGTCAACGCACTGAAGGGCGATGCCGCCGTGCGCGACATTAAGAACCTGCCGGATCTCGGCCACCTCTACGCCGCCCACGTCATCCACGACCTGTGGCGCGCCACCGAAGGCAAAGCCATCATCGTCACCGACGTCGGCCAGCACCAGATGTGGGAGGCGCAATACTACAAGCATGACTCGCCGCGCTCGCTGATTACCTCCGGCGGACTGGGCACCATGGGATTTGGGCTGCCGGCTGCCATCGGCGCCAAGATTGCCTGCCCGGACAAAGAAGTCTGGGTGATTGCCGGAGATGGCGGCTTCCAGATGACCGCAGCCGAACTCTCCACCATCATGCAGGAGCACCTCGATATCAACATCGCGGTTATCAACAACGGTTTCCTCGGCATGGTCCGGCAATGGCAGGAGTTCATCTACGAACGCAATTACTCCTGCTCGCCGATCCTTTCGCCGGACTTCGTCAAGCTGGCCGCAGCCCATGGCATTCCCGGCGCCACGGTTCGCAACCGCTCCGAAGTTCAGCCTGCAGTTGATATTGCACGCCGCTCCGGTGGCCCGTTCCTGATCAACTTCATGGTCGAAAAAGAGGACGCGGTCTATCCGATGATTGCGCCCGGCTCCGCCCTCGATGAGATGATCCGACGCCCGTCTAATGGGCACAACCCGCTCCTGGAAACCTCGGAAGAGCCATAGCCCTCGGCGGTTGCTGAGTTGCTGGCCCGCGAACTTGCTGAAAGGACCGTTATGCTGCATACCTTCGTCGCACTGGTGGAAGACAAGCCCGGCGTGCTCACTCGCGTTGCTTCACTGTTCCGGCGCTTGAATATCAACATCATCTCGCTCACCGTGGGCCACTCCGAGCGCGCGGAGGTCTCGCGCATGACGATTGTTGCCGAGGCAGCGCCCGGCTCCGGTCATCGCATCAAGGCCTCTCTGTTTAAGCTGGAAAATGTTCTCGACGTGGACGATCTGGGCCAGTTCTCCTGCGTCACGCGAGAGCTTGCCCTGATCAAGGTTGCGGCGACTCCCCACACCCGCGCTCCCATCTTTCAACTGGCTGAGATCTTCCGCGCCCGCATCGTTGATCTTGCACCGGAATCACTGATGCTGGAAATCACCGGCGTCACCTCGAAGATTGAAGGGCTCATCCAGGTTCTCAGTGAAGGCGACAATAGCATTCTTGAAATCTCACGCACCGGGCGCATGGTGATGCGCCGCGGGCAGCATACCTCCCGGGTTCTGGACGCGATGCGCTGCGTCAGTCCGGACGAGGAGCCCATCATCCCGGTCACGGCCACGGGCGGTGACGGCCTCGAAGCAGTATCCGAAGATCCCAATCATCCGCTCTGACCGGCGACGGATTAGCGTAGCAAGGGCCGGCACGCATTGCGTGACCGGCCCTTCGCGTATTCAACGCCTGCTGGAGACTCAGGCCCGCCCTGCGAACTCCCGCGTTTCGGTAGACACCTTGATTTTTTCACCTTCTTTGATGAAGGGGGGAACGCGGATTTCGATTCCGGTTTCCAGCTTGGCGGGCTTGGTCGCGTTGCCGCCTGCGGTGTCACCGCGGGCACCGGGTTCGGTGTAGGCGACCGCCAATTCCACATGGAGCGGGAGTTGCAATCCGATGGGATTGCCGTTGTACTTGTGCAACTCGATGATGGCTCCCTCGACGAGGAAGTCCAAGGCGTCGCCGATCATCTCTTCGGGAAGGGTAAGAGTCTCGAAGCTATCCTGATCCAGGAAATGCGAACCATCGCCGTCGCTATAGAGGTAGGAAGCCTGAACCTTCTGAAGATCCGGGTCCTTGAACTTGTCGCTAGCTTTGAATGTCTTGTCAAAGACGGCGCGGGTGAGGAGGTTGCGCATCTTCAGGCGGACCAAGGTCTGACCGCCCCGTGCGGTGGGTGTATTCACCTCCACATCGAGGCAAAGGAATGGGGTGTTTTCGAGTTCGAAAAACATCTTGCGCTTGACGTCGATGGCGTCGATTAATGCGGCCATGATTTCCTCAAAAGACAGGGCCGGAAGCGGGCGATTCCGACCTGATTGAATCGTGGAACGCCTCTAGAATAACAGGTGGCGTGGGCATTCCCGCTCCGAAGCTGCACTACCTCGATGCGCGGCTCAGGATTCACGACACTTCCATGTCGACAATGTCCGGTGTCGCACATTGTCCTGGACGAATTCCCGGCATTCCTGGATTTTTTGTGCGCCTCCGGATAATTATTTTAATATGAGTGTGTTAAATCAGCAGTTTGAGTAATCGAATACAGACAGCTCCGCCGCAGGAGCAACTATGGCTTTTTGTTTTTTTGTAAACACGCTTTGATGGGACCAATATTGATGAACTCGAACGGAAACTCTCTACGAAAGACTCCGACCGGAATTGAAGGATTGGATGAGATCACGAACGGTGGACTGCCTACGGGACGTACCACTCTGGTCTGCGGCAGCGCCGGGTCGGGCAAAACGGTTCTGGGGATGGAGTTCCTCGTCCACGGGATCGTCGACTACGGCGAGCCTGGCGTCTTCATGGCGTTTGAGGAGACGGAAAAAGACCTCGCCCAGAACGTCGCCTCGTTTGGCTACGATCTCGAACAATTGCAGAAGGACGGCAAGTTGGCCATCGACCACGTATTCATTGAGCGCAGCGAGATCGAGGAGACCGGCGAGTACGACCTCGAAGGTCTCTTCATCCGTCTCGGCAGCGCCGTTGATACGATCGGGGCGAAGCGGGTGGTGCTGGACACCATCGAAGTTTTGTTTGCCGGGCTGCGGAATCAATCGATCATCCGGGCTGAGTTGCGCCGGCTTTTCCGCTGGCTGAAGGACCGGGGGTTGACCGCCATTGTGACCGGCGAGCGCGGCGATGGAGCGCTGAGCCGTTACGGGCTCGAAGAATATGTGGCCGACTGCGTGATCCTGCTCGACCACCGGGTCACCGAACAGCTCTCAACCCGCCGCCTGCGCGTGGTGAAATATCGCGGCAGCCTACATGGGACGGACGAGTATCCGTTTCTGATGAGCGAGAGCGGAATTTCGGTGCTGCCGGTTACCTCGATTGGCCTTAGCCACAAGGCTTCGGCAGAACGGATCTCCTCAGGGGTTGCCGACCTAGACGGGATGCTGGCAGTCAAGGGATTCTTCCGCGGCAGCAGCATCCTAGTCTCCGGTACGGCGGGAACAGGCAAGTCGAGTTTGTCGATGACGTTTCTAAAAACTGCTTGCGAGCGTGGTGAGCGGGCGCTGTATTTCGGCTTTGAAGAGTCCACCGATCAGCTCGTCCGCAATATGTCTTCGATTGGGCTAGACCTTCAGCCCTGGATCGATAAAGAGCTGTTGCACTTCCACAACGTGCGCCCCAGCAGCTTGGGCCTGGAGGCGCACTTGGCGTCCATCCATCAGGTCATCAAGCGGGTCGATCCGAATGTTGTGGTGCTGGATCCGATCACGAACTTCATTACATCGTCCGAGGGCGGTGGGGTGAAGTCGATGCTCACCCGGTTGGTGGATTTTTTGAAGATGCGGCAGATCACCACTATGTTCACTCATCTTTCCAGCCTTGGGGGCAGGCTGGAAAGCACGGACGAGGCGATCTCGTCGATCATGGACTCGTGGTTGTTGCTGCGCGATGTGGAGCACAAAGGGCGAAGAAGCTGCGCCCTCTACGTGCTGAAATCCCGCGGCATGGCCCACTCCCACGAAATGCGGGAGTTTCTGCTGACCGACGATGGAATTCGCTTGGGCGGCATCTATACAGAAGGGCTAGACTCCGCCGACAAGCGGCTGGCAGCAAAGCGCCCGGCCACGCAAGGCGCAGCTTCCGGCAAGGGAGGCAACGGTGGGCGAACAAAACGCTAAGCAAGAGTCCGGCCAGGAGCCGCAAGCGTTGTGGCTATTGAAGCTGTACGTCGCGGGTCAGACCCCAAAATCCATAGCTGCGTTCGCAAATCTCAAGCGCATCTGCGAAACGCATCTAAAGGGACAGTACCAGATCGAAGTGGTTGACCTGCTGGTGAACCCGACGCTTGCCAAGGGTGACCAGATCGTCGCCGTGCCCAGCCTGGTGAGGCAATTGCCGCCCCCGGTGAAGAAGATTATCGGCGATCTGGCCAGCGAGGAGCGCGTTTTGGTAGGGCTTGACCTGCGCTCGGCACAGGCGGTTCAGACGGGAGAATAGATGAGTTCCAGACCGGAAAAGAGCAATCCGCCGGATCGCGACGGGACGGTCGATGCTGACGTAAACCAGACCCTGCAGGAATTCGAGAAGCTGGTTGCCGAGTTAGCTCAGCCCCACTACTTGTTCCGTCTCTACGTCTCTGGAAGCAGTTCGCGCTCCGCCCACGCCATTGCCAACGTGCGCCGTATCTGCGACCAGTACCTTTCCGGACACTACGACCTGGAAGTCATCGATGTATATCAGCAGCCTGCAGCTACGAAAACGGCACAGATCGTCGCGGTTCCAACCCTGATTAAAGAGCTGCCGTTTCCGCCCCAGAGGTTTGTGGGCGATATGTCCAACACCGAGCGGATTGTAGTCGGTCTCAATTTGAGGCGCTGACGTCACATGGCAGGGCCATCCGTAAAATCCGGCGCTGAACTAATCCGCGAGAATGAGTGGCTGCGGGCTCGCCTAGCCGAGGCTGAAATTAAACTCGGCGAAGCCCAGGAGGTGATCGGGGCCATTCAGTCGGGCGACGTGGATGCGGTGGTGGTGTCTGGGCCGGAAGGCGACCAGGTATTCACCCTGAAGGGCGCTGAGTATGGCTACCGCGCGCTGGTGGAAGCCATGAATGAGGGCGCCGCAACCCTTGGTATCGATGGGACGGTGCTCTACTGCAATCAGCGCCTAGCAGACCTGCTCAAAACTCCGATGGAGCAGATAATCGGTAGCCATGTGACGAAGCTAGTTACGGCAGAATCCATGCACGACTTCGAAGCCTTGCTGGCCCACGCGCAAAGCGGAGAGGCGTGCCAGGCTGAACTCGATTTTCAATCAGGCGAGAGTAACCGCATTCCGGTATATGTATCACTGAGCCAAATGAGATCGGTCGAGCCCACGGCGCTGTGCATGGTAGCGAGCGATCTGTCGGAACGCAAAAAGAGAGATGAACTGATCGCCGCCGGAAAGCTATCAACCTCGATTCTGGAAAGCGCCGCCGAAGCCATTGCGGTATGCGACGAAAGCGGAAGGATCGTTCTCACCAATCAGGCGCTGGAAAGTCTCTGCGACTGTAACCCGCTATATCAGAATTTCAACGTGGCATTGCCGCTGGAAGTAAACGATGAAACTACCGAGGCTGGAAAGCCTTTCTCGATCTATGACGTACTCGGGGGACGCACGCTGCGAGCCCAGGAAGTATGTTTATCGCGTCCCAATGGCACATCTGTTACTTTGCTGCTGACCGCTGCACCCATCAAAGACTCCTCTGGCGTTCTCGGGTGCGTACTCACGATGACCGACATCACGATACGCAAGCGCGCCCTGGAAGCAGTGAAGCGGCAGGCTGACCTGCTGCGGCTCTCCCACGATGCGATCCTCGTGTGGCAGCTCGGCACCAGCATCGGCAGCATTGAGAGCTGGAACCTGGGCGCAGAGCAACTCTACGGCTACACGGAAAGCGAAGCTTTAGGCCACAGCCCGCACGAGTTGCTCAAGACGATCCATGGCGTTCCGTGGGCGGAAATTGAGGCGAAGCTGCGGGAGGACGGCAACTGGGAAGGTGAGCTGCGCCACTTCACTAAAGACGGCCGTGCGCTGGTGGTTTCGGCCCGGCATCAGCTCATCATCAGCAGCGATGGAGTCGAACGAATTCTGGAGACGAACCGGGACATCACGGAGCGCAAACGCTCCGAAGGTGTGCTCCGGGCGAGCGAGGCCCGGCTGCGGCTCGCGCACATTGCGGCCAATGCCGGCACATGGGAATGGGACTTGCGCACCAACGCCAACTTCTGGTCGGACGAGGCGTGGAAGGTGTACGGTCTGGCGCCGGGCGGTTGCAAGCCATCTTATGAGGCGTGGCGGCAGTTGATTCATCCGGATGACTTGGTTCGGGTTGAACAAGCGGTGCAGGATGCGGTCCGCGATGGCAAGGAATTGATTGTGGAGTGGCGACTGCGCGATGCCGGCGGCGCGGAACGCTGGTTGATGTCGCGCGGGCAACCGGTGCGTGATGCCGATGGCGTGGTCGCAAGTTACATCGGCATCGTGCTGGACATCAGCGAACGCAAACGTGCGGAAGAAGCGCTCCTGCGCAGCGAGAAACTGGCATCCCTGGGCCGCATGGCCTCCACCATTTCCCATGAGATCAACAACCCACTGGAAACCATTGGCCATGCCCTTTACCTCGCGTTGACCGATTCGGAAACCTCGGAAACGACAAGGTCGTACTTGGAGTTAGCCGTCCAGGAGCTCGACCGAGTCACGCACATTACCAGGCAGACCTTGGCCTTCCATCGCGATAGCAACGCACCGAAGTTGATCGACCTGCGCGAGAGTGTGGATAGCATTGTGAAGTTATTCGGCTCCCGGCTAAAATCGAGGGAGATTACGATCGAACAACGCTGTCCTAAGGTTGAGCGTATCCAGGCATTCAGCAGTGAAATTCAGCAGGTAATCTCAAACCTGCTCTCGAACAGCATGGATGCGGTGCCGCGCCGTGGCAGGATACAGCTTCGGCTTTCACGGTCGGTTGGAAAGAATGGCGATCGCCGGGTGCGCTTCACCATCGCCGACACAGGTTCAGGAATCCCATTAGAGCGGCAAAAGAAGATTTTCGAACCGTTCTTTACAACTAAAGAAGTGGTCGGGACAGGCTTGGGACTCTGGGTCACGAAGCAGATTGTCGAAAAGCACAAAGCTACGATTCGGGTTCGGAGTAAGCCCGGAAGAGGTACAGTATTCTCCATTGCCTTCCCCGCCGGGCAAGAGACCACGCAGGTACTTTGAAAAAGGAGACCCAAGGGGTGGCCACAAGAAACGCAAGAATACTGGTGGTTGATGACGAAGCTGCACTTGCCGATACGCTTGCGTTGATCTTCCAACGGGCGGGCTACACCGCAACGGCTGTCTACAGCGCGGAAGACGCCCTGGCCTTCATCGCGACTCATCGGCCATCGCTGGTGGTCTCGGATGTGGTTATGCCTGGTATGAATGGCCTTGCAATGGCTAAGAACATCCAAATTGCTTATCCGAACTGCCGGGTATTGTTGTTTTCCGGCAATGCGGATACCCAGGACCTGCTGGATGCAGCTCGGCGAGAGGGCCATGCCTTCGAAGTGTTGGCAAAACCCGTGCCTCCACCGCAGATGCTCGAGAAGGTCGCCTCGCTTCTCGGTCAGTAACTCCCTTCTTGTCGCTCTCGATAAGTAACGCTCATCAGTAAGAAACCGCCAGGCAATCGTTTTGTGATCGCCCGCGGTCGGCTTGCGATGCATAAAATAGAAAAAGTATCGGAGTAGTCCCGCGTCGTGATGATTACACCCGGCCTGGCGCGGCAGGACGGCATTCACCTCCCGAACCTGCACACAAGAGAGGAGTTCTGTGGACATACCGTATTGCAAGCGCTGCGCAGGGCCACGGAGATTCTTGCGGCACAGGTCAGCGTTCGTGATGCGCTCGAACGAACCCGCTCCAGTGAATTCCACTCCTGGGTTGTGGAGGACGAAGGAAGCATTGTTGGTATCGTGAACGGGACGATGCTGGAGAGCGCTGTTGCCAACGGAAGAGCGGAGCAGTATCTGATGAGTCTCTTCGATAGCCTTGAATTTCCGCATGTTCACGCAGACCATCCTCTTCATCTGGCGCTGGAGCGCATGAGCAAGGCGCACATTGACATCTTGCCGGTAGTCAATCGGGCTGACGCTCACAAACTTGAGGGCATCGCTACGTTGCACGATGTCTTGGGCTCCTACGGCTGGGACTCCAGCTTTCAACCAACATAAATTGCTGGAGGGCGCCGCCAGCAACGCTGCCCAGCGTTCGCTGCCATCGCGGAACGCTGGGCATTGGCCGGTTACGCTGCCACTCGCTCGGACCGCTTGAAAAACTCCAGCAGCTCAAGGTTGACTTGATCTTTCAGCGTCGTGCAAAGGCCGTGCGGGGCACCCTTGTAAACCTTGAGTGTCGCGCCCTTGATGAGCTTGGACTGGAGCCGTCCGGCGTTGGGGAACGGTACGATCTGGTCGTCATCACCCTGGATAATGAGCGTCGGTACGTCAAACTTTTTCAGGTCCTCGGTTTGATCGGTTTCGGAGAACGCCTTGATGCAGAAGTACGAGGCAGGAAAACCAGCCATCATTCCTTGCCGCCAGAAGGATTCTCGTACCCCGTCGGAGGCCTTTGCGCCGGGGCGGTTGTAGCCGTAAAACGGCAGGCTTAAATCATTCCAGAATTGCGAACGGTCCGCCTGAACTGCAGTACGCAGCTTGTCGAGGTCCTCTATCGGCATGCCGCCTGGATTGTTGGGCGTCTTGACCATGAGCGGCGGTACGGAGGAGATCAGCACTGCCTTGGCCACCCGCTTCGTGCCGTGGCGGGCAATATAGCGGGCCACTTCACCACCGCCCGTGGAATGGCCGACATGGATGGCATTCTCGATACCAAGCTTCTGCACAAGTTCCGCGAGATCGTCGGCGTAGGTGTTCATGTCGTTGCCGTTCCACGGTTGGCTCGAACGTCCGTGGCCACGGCGGTCATGGGCGATGCAGCGGAATCCTCGCGCGGTCAGAAAGAACATCTGATCTTCAAAGGCATCGGCGGAGAGCGGCCAGCCGTGACTGAACACGACCGGCTGCCCTGTACCCCAATCATTGTAGTAAATCTGAGTGCCATCTTTGGTGGTAATTGTGCTCATGTTGCGTTCTCCTTTTGCTGGGTTGGAGGTGGTCGAGGCGTTCGCTTGCTTGGAGGTTGTTGCTGTTAGATGTGAGCAAGGTTCGCCCGCGCCGTCTCCACTCCCTCATCCACTTATCCAGAGAGCACCTGCGGATTTGCAGGAGGGCAATTCTAATCACTTTCCCGGGAATAAAATCCGTCATCCTGAGTTATTCTCAATGGGCCGTGGCTGAGACTCAGAGTGATTTCGGAACTTTCGAAGAGCTGGCAATGCCGCTGTTTGCGCGCCTGTACAACTTTGCGCACTGGCTTACGCAGGATCGCAGTGAGGCGGAGGAACTGGTGCAGGAAACCTGCGTGAAGGCTCTGAAGGGATTTGGTTCCTTTCGTCAGGGAACGAATTTTCGCGCTTGGATGTACAGGATTCTGAAGAACACGTTTCTCACTTCGCGTGCAGGACTCAAGGCCGCGACGATCTCTCTGGATGATGACGAGGCCGCGCTCGTGGAGCCCATTGCCCACGGGACACCGGAGTCGATTCTGATTTCCAGCTTGGATCAGCAGACGATACAAGCAGCGCTGGATGGGCTCCCGGTGCCATATCGCGAAGTGATTCTGCTGTGTGACGTGGACGAGATGAGCTATCAGGAGATCGCCGAGACACTGGCAATTCCGATTGGCACCGTGATGTCGCGCCTTTCGCGGGGACGAAAAGCGATGCGCAAATGGCTGAACGAGGCCAGCACTCGGAGGGCATTCAAATGACATGCGATGAAATCCGCGGTAAGCTGGCGCACTACGTTGATTCCGAACTCCCGGCCGGTGAACTGGCGGACTTCGAGTCTCATCTGCGCGGCTGCGCCACCTGCGCGGCTGAGGCGCTGGAAATGCTGCAGACAAAGCGCGCGATCCGTGCGGCGGGCACGCGCTACGTGCCATCTCCGGAGTTTCGCCTGCGCATGGAGCAGAGCATTCGGTCCCGGAGCCAGCGGCGGTGGTTTGACATGCGCTTCCCCAGGCTCGCGCTGGCCGGGGTTGCCGCCGTGTTGCTGATCGCTTCAGTCACGGTTTTGTTAAATCGCACCGGACGCGAACGTGAGCTCACCGAGATTGCAGATCTGCATGTAACAGCCCTGGCCAGCTCCAACCCAGTGGACGTAATCTCGACGGACAAGCATACGGTGAAACCGTGGTTTGCCGGAAGACTGCCATTCTCATTCGATCTTCCGGAGTTGCAGGATTCTGGGTTCACGCTGGTCGGAGGACGAGTTGCTTATTTTGAGCGCGGTTCGGGCGCACAGTTACTGTTCAGCCTGCGCAAGCATCAGCTGTCGGTATTTATCTTTAAGGAGGAGCCGCGAGAATTTCCTTTTCACGAGGGAACGCTCACTGCTACCCGGCTTGCCCTTCAAATAGAGACATGGAGTGAAGGCGGACTGCGCTACTTTATCGTCAGTGACGCGCCCGCGTCCGACGTACACGCATTGAGTGAACTGCTGAGAAAAGCCGCCCACTCGTGAATCTGTGCCTCTCTGAGAAGATTCACGGGGAACTGCTATATAGGGCGCAGATTCAGCTGAAAGCATATTGCCTCGCTGGTGCTATACCCACTCCATTTGGTTGCGAGAAGTAACTTGCGAATAGCCGACCAACCCCCAGACTTCGGCCGACACCTCCCGTTCAGTGGAACCAGCGGTTCTGGAATTGTTCTTCCGCGCGAGATGCGGGAAGCAACCACAAAGGCGAGAACTGATTCTGAGAACCAACGCGACCACTGTCCAGTGTGTCGGTTCAAGACAGAAAGGCAGGTAACAATGCTCAGACAGTTTCGGGGTGTACTGGTTGTACTACTTGCAAGTGTGCTGCCGGGTGCAGCTCAGCAGCCATTGGCGGAGCAACAGCTTTCCTTTCAAATGGAAACGTTTAAAAACGTCACGGGTGTGCATCTGGCCGTGGCGTCTGCCACTGCTCCTTCCGATGCCGAATGCCGGGCGGATTTCGGGGTTCCCTGCTACAGTCCTCAGGAGATTCACAACGCTTATGGGCTAACTCCGATTCTCAAAGCGGGTTACACCGGCAAGGGCGAGACCATCGTGATCATCGACTCGTTTGGCAGCCCAACCATCACGCAGGATCTGAAGGCTTTCGACGCTTCATATGGATTGCCTGATCCTCCGTCGTTTACGGTGCTCGCGCCGCTGGGAACCGTGCCGTTCGACGTGAATAACAGTGACATGGTCGGCTGGGCATTTGAGACGACACTGGATGTTGAGTGGTCGCACGCAATGGCGCCGGACGCGAAGATCGTGCTGCTAACCAGCCCGGTTTCAGAGACAGAGGGTGTACAAGGTATGCCGGAGTTTCTGGCGCTGGAAAACTTTGCGCTTGATCATCATCTGGGAAACATAGTTTCGCAAAGCTGGGGAGCGACCGAGAACACTTTGTTCACTCCGGCGGGACAGAAGGTGTACCAGGGATTCGAGTCCATGTATGAGCGCGGTGGCCAGCAGCATGTCACGTTTTTTGCATCGGCAGGAGATGCCGGAACCGCGAATCCCGATGTGAATGGAACCATCTATCCATTTCCGACCGTTGGGTATCCCGCGTCCTCACCCAAGGTAACGGCGGTTGGAGGGACAAGCTTATATGCAGATACTTCCGGCAACTACGAGTCAGAAACCGTATGGAATGAGCAAGGCGGGGCAACCGGAGGAGGCGTCAGCCAGGAATTCGGCGAGCCTTTTTATGAGTTGCTGACGCTTCCGTTTTCGACACAGAAGATACTGCGCCTTCATCGGGGGCTTCCGGACGTGGCGATCAATGCCGATCCCTACACTTCCATCCTGGTGTACGTCAACTTTCTTCCCGCAGGACAGAACGGCTTCTACTTCATTGGTGGAACCAGCGAAGGTTCGCCAATGTGGGCGGGCATCATTGCGGACACGAATCAACTCGCAGGGCACCCGATGGGCTTCCTGAATATCAAACTGTACGCGCTTGGCGGATCGGGCGAGCTGTACGATTTCTTTCATGACATCACGGTCGGAAACAACTCATTGGACGGCATACCGGGATATGACGCAACTCCGGGGTGGGATCCAACCACGGGCTGGGGCACACCGAAACTCGACCACTTGTTAAGAGCGCTGGCGAATTTGCAGTGAGCTCCTCCGCAACCTGGTTAGCGGCAAGGCTGGCATGTCAGCCAGCCTGTTGTCTTTGAGGGATGTCAGCGGGCCGAGCAAACCGCCCGAGTAGGCGACGATCCGCCCAGAGTCGACGCGGAGTTCTGCTGCACAGGTGGGGTATCACAATAAGATCAATGGTGGCCAGGGAGGGAGTTGAACCCCCGACACGCGGATTTTCAGTCCGCTGCTCTACCAACTGAGCTACCTGGCCATCCTGAATGCACCGGATAAAGTGCTTACGGAAGGGGTTGCAGAAGCACGCATCGCTTGCTGGAACGAGTCTGATTATAGCAGCCCGCTAACCGTTCGCAAACTTCAATTGTGGATAACAATTCGCCGGGCACCCCTAAAACATATCCGCAAAACGCCCTCCCATCATCACCGCCGCACAGTGATTTCCGCCGAACCAGTAGGCAAGCTCACGATAGTCATCCAGTTCAAAGAATGCGAGATCGGCATCTTTGCCAGCCTCGACGCTTCCCTTCCGCTCGCCCAGTTCCAAGGCGTGGGCGCCGTTGATGGTGGCCGCGGTCAACGCCTCCTCCACGGTCATCCGCATCTGCGTGCACGCCAGTGACAGCATCATCGGCATACTGATCGTCGGCGAGGTACCCGGATTGTAATCCGTTGCCAGAGCCACCGGCGCGCCTGCATCAATCAGCTTACGGGCCGGCGGATACTTCTTCGTCGCCAGGAAATAGTTCGCTCCGGGAAGCAGTGTTGCCACGGTTTCGCCCGCCGCAAGCGCCGCCATGTCGGCCTTCTCCAGGCAATCCAGATGATCGGCCGACAACGGATTGTGCGCCAGAATGGTTGCCAGCGGAGTGTTCGTCAACTGTCCCACGTGTACCCGCGAACGCAGTCCGTAGCGCTCGGCCTCGCGCAAAATGCGCTCGGTCTGCTCCAACGTAAACGCCACCCGCTCGCAGAAAACATCCACATACCGGGCAAGTTTCTGGCGCGCAACCTTGGGCAGAATTTCCGTGCACAACAGTTCCACGTACTTGTCTGGATCTTCCTTGAACTCCGGCGGAGTCGCGTGCGCGCCGAGAAATGTCGCCAGCACCGTTCCCTGCCACTGTGCGGCCGCGCGCCGGATCGCCTTCAGGCTTTTGATCTCCGACGCCGCATCTAGTCCATAGCCGGACTTCGCCTCCAGCGTAGTCGTGCCCTGCGACTGCGCCTGCCGAAGCGCGGAGAAAACGTGGTCCGCCAGGGTTGCTTCACTCGCCGCGCGCACGCCTTCCATGCTGGCGCGAATTCCGCCACCGGCCGCCGCGATCTCTTCATAGTTCGCACCGGACACGCGCTTCTCAAAATCAATCAACCGCGGAGCCACGAACACCGGGTGGGTGTGCGAATCCACAAAGCCCGGCAATACCACCTTGCCGCGGCAATCCAGCTCTACCAATTCGGCGCGATGCTCTTTCAGCCATGGGTTGCGCAATACTTCGCGGCTCTCGCCAGCGGCGGCGATCCGGCCTCCGGAGATCAGTACCGCCGCATCTTCAACCACGTTGATCTCGCGCATCTGCCGCCCGCGCCGCGGCCCCGGCTCTCCGCTCATCGTCACCAGTTGAGAGATGCGATGCAGCAGAACTCCCGGTTCCGGCCTCGCTGTTTCCGCCGTCTTCGCCTTCGCCATAGCTTGCCTCGTGCGCTTACGCTTTTTCCATGGGAACGTGCACGCCTGCCTTTTTGGCAAAGCGGATCGCCTCGTTGTATCCCGCGTCTACGTGCCGCACCACACCGATTCCCGGATCGTTCGTCAGCACCCGTTCGATGCGCCGCGCCATCTCATCCGTGCCGTCGGCCACCGTCACCTGCCCGGAGTGTTGCGAATACCCAATGCCCACGCCGCCACCGTTGTGGATGGATACCCAGGACGCGCCCGAGGCCGTATTCAGCAGGGCGTTCAGTAGAGGCCAGTCGGCCACCGCGTCGCTGCCGTCCTTCATCGACTCGGTCTCGCGGAACGGCGAAGCCACCGAGCCGCAGTCCAAGTGATCCCGCCCGATCACAATCGGGCCCTTGATCTTTCCCTGTTTCACCAGCTGGTTGATCGCCAATCCGAACTCCGCCCGCTCGCCATAACCGAGCCAGCAGATTCGCGCCGGCAGGCCCTGGAAGCGGATTCGCTTGCGGGCCAACTCGATCCAGCGCGTCAGCTTGCGGTTCTCCGGAAACAGCTCCAGCACCAGATCGTCGGTCACGGCAATGTCCCGCGCATCGCCGGACAGCGCCGCCCACCGGAACGGCCCTTTGCCCTCGCAGAACAGCGGACGGATGTATTCCGGCACAAATCCCGGAAAATCGTAGGCGTTCTTTACGCCCTGTTGGAAAGCAAATGTCCGGATGTTGTTGCCATAGTCGAAGGTCACCGCGCCCATCTTCTGCAACCGCAACATGCCTTCCACGTGGCGCGCCATCGCCTCCAGCGAGCGCTGCTCATAGCTCTTCGGGTCGCGCGAGCGCAACTCCAGCGCCGCCTCGAACGTCATCCCGTTGGGCACGTATCCGTTCAGCGGATCGTGCGCCGAAGTCTGATCGGTCAGAATGTCAGGCACCACTCCGCGCTCGGCCAGCTCCGGAATCACATCGGCGCAATTGCCCACCAGCCCAACCGAGATGTTCTCCTTTTTACGCACCGCGTTCTTCAGTATCCGCAGCGCCTCGTCCAGCGAGTTCACCATGAAATCGCAGTACCCGCTCTTCAGCCGCTTCTTAATTCGCTCAGGATCGACCTCAATGCCGAGGAACGCCGCGCCGGTCATGGTCGCGGCCAGGGGCTGAGCTCCGCTCATGCCGCCCATGCCGCCGGAGACAATCAGCTTGCCGCTCAGGTCTCCGCCAAGCTGGCGTTCGCCCGCCGCCATAAAAGTCTCATACGTCCCCTGGATAATTCCCTGCGAGCCGATATAAATCCACGACCCGGCGGTCATCTGCCCGTAGGCCATCAGCCCCGCCCGCTCCAGTTCGTTGAACTTCTCCCAGTTCGACCAGTGCCCCACCAAATTGGAGTTGCACAGCAACACGCGTGGCGCATAGTCGTGGGTGCGGAAGATGCCCACCGGCTTGCCCGATTGCACCAGCAGCGTCTCATCGTTTTCCAGCGACCGCAGCGAGCGCACAATCGCGTCATAGCACTCCCAGTTGCGCGCCGCCCGCCCCGTCCCGCCGTACACCACCAGGTCGCGCGGACGCTCCGCCACCTCTTCGTCCAGATTGTTCATCAGCATCCGCAGCGCCGCTTCCTGTCCCCACCCCTTGCAGGAGAGTTCCAAGCCGCGTGCCGCTTTTATCGGAGAATAGTTGCGTACAGCCGGTTCAAGTTCCAGTGACATAAGAGTGCCTCACGCGCTTTCAATTCTGAAAGCACAACCGGAAATCCTAGTTCGTTGGGAGGGTGATTGGCAAACGACGTTGGCCATTTATCAGAAATTCTGCTTCCTTGAACGTACGTACCGAGGGTAGTACTGAGCGTAATGCCGCCTTTACTTCACTCGATCCACCCGCCGCCCACCACCTCGTCGCCGCAGTACATCACCACGGCCTGCCCCGGAGTCACCGACCGTTGCGCTTCATCGAAGGTCACCAGCACTTCATCCTCGCCCACCGGTTCCACGGTCGCCGCCGCCGCCGGATGCCGGTGGCGAATCTTCGCCTCCACCCGCATCGGTCCTCCGAGCTGCGCAACGGAAATCCAGTTGCAACCCTTCGCGCGCAGAGTCTTTGAGAGCAACGCCTCCGCACCGCCCACCACCACCTCCTTGCGGTCACCGCGAATCTCCACCACGTAGAGCGGCGATCCGGTAGCCACACCAAGTCCCTTGCGCTGCCCAATCGTGAAGTTGTGAATCCCCTCGTGCCGCCCAATCACCGCGCCGTCCAAGGTCACCAGCGCGCCGGAAAGATCCGGCAAACGCTCGCCCTGCTCTTCCATGTAGGCGTCGAGAAACGCCTTGTAATTGCCTCCCGGCACAAAGCAGATCTCCTGCGAATCAGGCTTTTCGGCCAGCACCGTCAGCCCCTGCTGCCGTGCCTCTTCGCGCACCGCTGGCTTGCACATCTCTCCAATTGGAAACAGCGTCCGGCTCAACTGCTCCTGGGTCAGCCCAAACAAAAAGTAGGTCTGATCTTTTGCCCGATCCGTGGGACGCTTCAGTATCCATCGCCCGCGCGCAGGGTCCCACTCATTGCGCGCATAGTGCCCGGTGGCGATCACGTCGGCGCCCACCGAGCGCGCCGTCCGCAGCAGTTGATCAAACTTCAAATGATTGTTACAGAGCGAGCACGGAATCGGCGTTCTGCCAGAAAGATAGTCCTCCACAAACGGACGCACCACATCGCGCTCGAAGCGATCTTCCTGGTTCACCACATAGTACGGAATCCCCAACCGCTGCGCCACGGCTCGGGCGTCATACACATCGTCCAATGAGCAGCATCGTCCCGCCTGCGGCTCACCGCTCGGATTCGCCTGGGGCAGCCGCCGCTGGTTCCACAACTGCATTGTCAGTCCAATGACGTTGTAGCCATCGCGCACCATCATCGCCGCAACGGTCGACGAATCCACTCCGCCGCTCATCGCCACCGCAACCGTTGTCCGCTCTTCCGGCTTCTCTTGCGGCTTCTCTTGCAACCCATTCTCTTCTGACAAATGCCCCACCCGCTCCACGTCTGCTACCGTTTTCCCGCCCATGCTGGACTCAGCTCCCTCAGCTTTCCCACCACCTCCGGAACCAGCCCCAGTACGTACTCCACTTCTTCATCCGTATTCTGTTTTCCCAGGCTGAAGCGCACCGAACCCCGCGCCAGTTCTGGACTGAGTCCCATTGCGGTCAGCACGTGCGAAGCTTCAATCGCCCCCGATGAACAAGCCGCACCGGTCGAAACCGATACTCCCTTCAGGTCCATCGCAATCACAAATCCCTCGCCCTCGATTCCATCAAACAGAATGTTGGATGTATTCGGAACCCGCTCCGCAGCGCCACCATTCACCCGCGTTCCTTCCACTGCCGCGCAGATCGTCTGCTCCAGCCGGTCGCGCATCGCGCTCATCCGCAGCGCCTGCGGCCCCGGCAGCATCGGTTGCCGCGTAATCGGCTGCGACGCGTTGTTGTCATCCTGGTTCGTGGCCAGCCATTCCACCGCCAGTTCTGCGGCTTTGCCCATGCCCACAATGCCTGCCAGATTTTCCGTTCCGGCGCGCCGTCCGCGTTCATGCCCGCCGCCGATCTGCATCGAGCGCAGCAAGGTCGCCCGTCGCACGAACAGTGCGCCCACGCCTTGCGGCCCATGCATCTTGTGCGATGCAATCGTCAGCAGATCGCAGCCAATCTGCGACACATCAATGGCAACCTTCCCTGCCGCCTGTACTGCATCGGTGTGGAAGTACACGTCCGCCTCGCGCGCAATCGCACCAATGGCGTCCACCGGTTGCAGCGCCCCCGTCTCGTTATTGGCCATCATCACGGAAATCATCTTTGTCTCCGGCCGCAGAGCTGCACGCGCATCCTCAGGATGCACGATCCCATTCGCGTCGCACGCCACGTAGGTGACGGCAACGCCCATCTGCTCCAACCGCTTGCAGGAGTTCAGCACGGCGTGGTGCTCGATGGTCGAGCTGATCACATGATCGCCCGCCTCCAGCAGTCCGAAGAGTGCAAGATTATCGCCCTCCGTGCCGCCGCCGGTGAACACAATTTCACTCGGTCGCGCACCCAGCAGTCCGGCCACCTGTTCGCGTGCCGCCTCCACCGCAGCCCTCGCCTGCTGACCCTGCTGGTGGATTGAGCTCGCGTTGCCAAAGCTCTCCAGCAGAAAGGGCTGCATCACCTCATAGACCGGTGGCAGCAGCGGAGTTGTCGCGTTATTGTCCAAATAAATTCGTCGCATGACTACCCTTATTCTATCTCCGCTTCTCTCCAAACTATTTTTCCGGACGCGCATCGAATGGGTTATGTCGGGTCAGTCGCCACTCCCGCATCGGATTCTACCCCCGCGTCCGCAGTGCCGTCCTGCTCCGCCACGGGTGGCAACTTTCTGCTTCTGGACGGTGCTCCTGCTCTTCCTCGCAGGTCTCTTCTTCCTCGGTCTTCTCGCCTACACCCGCAATGCCGGTCAGGCGCAACCCTCTTCCAACAGCCACGCGCTTGGACTGCTTCTGGCCGGCGCTGCCATCGTCGCCGTAATTGCCGGTGTCTGCGCCAGTCATCAACATCATCATCATCACCGCTGACGCACACCGCAATTCCACCCGCGCCCATGCCAAAGGCCCGTCCGCACCCCTCCGCATCGCAGAGCAGCACGTCCGGGCCTCCAACTCCTCTTCGCGCCAGTTTACTGACTCGCGCTACTTACTTGCGCTCGTCCATCGCAATCCACTTCGCCGGATAGCTCGGTCCGGTGTACTCCGCTCGCGGACGGATCAGCCGGTTATCGTCCAGTTGTTCCATGACGTGTGCCGTCCAGCCCGCGATGCGCGATACGGCAAAAATCGGGGTGAATAAGTCCACGTCAATCCCCAGCGTGTGATAGGTCGAGGCCGAGTAGAAATCCACGTTGGCGTTCAGCTTCTTCTCTGCGTTGATGAACTCCTCGATGGCCCTGGAGTATTCGAACCACTTCGTATCTCCGCTCGAGTAGCCTAGGTCGCGCGACATTCGCCGCAGGTGCGTAGCTCGCGGATCTTCCGTCGTGTACACGCGATGTCCAAAGCCAGGAACTTTCGCCTTTTGCGCCAGCATGCCCTTGACGTACTCCACCGGGTCCGCGCCGTTGTTGTCAATCTCCATCAGCAACTTGAAGACCGCTTCGTTGGCGCCGCCGTGCAGCGGGCCTTTCAAGGTTCCAATCGCCGAGGTTACGGCCGAATGCATATCGCTCAGCGTGGCTGCGGTCACCCGCGCCGCAAAAGTCGAGGCGTTCCACTCATGATCGGCGCTCAAGATCAGCGAGATATCCAGTGCCCGGACTGCGGTCTCGCTTGGTCGTACGCCGTTCAGCATCAGCAGGAAGTTGCCCGCGTGGCTCAGCGAACGATCCGGTTCGATCAGCGGCAATCCCTTGCGGATCCGGTCGTAGGCCGCCACCACCATCGCAATCTCCGAGAACAGCCGCTGCGCCTTCTGGTAATTCGCCTGTTTTGTATTCACTTTCTCTTCGGGATCGAAGAAGGAGAGCGAGCTCACAATCGTGCGCAACACGTCCATCGGCAGCGCGTGGCGGGGCGCCTGCCGCAACAGACTGATGATCTGCGCATCTAACTTGCGCTCCCGCGCCAGTTGCAAACTGAACTCCGCCAGCTCCGCACGGGTCGGCAACTTACCATGCCACAACAGGTAGGTGACTTCCTCAAACGTTGCGTTATCGGCGAGTTCGTGAATATCAATCCCGCGATACGCCAGAATCCCATTGTCGCCGTCGATGTAGCAAATAGACGAGGAACCCGCAATGACGTCCTCGAGACCTCGATTTGTCGTTGTAGTCGTGGCCATTCAGTCCCTCTCAGCACTCAAAAGATAACCCACCGCTCCCTACCCTGATGATCCGTGGGAACCCAGATCCTTGATGCCAGCTACATGATAGATGATCGTAGCGGCTCGAACGACCTCTTATATCATAAGCATTTCTTCGTAACCTGCTAACTTTTGAACGAAGTTCGCGGGGCACAACCACGCCGAAGCCGGTCGGGCGAATAACGCTGATTCCCCTTTATTTATTTTCTTGCTGCAACCGCGGCTCTTCCGCCGGGCCACATCACCTCGGCGCCGTTTGCCTCCTCCTGCGCTTGCGACGTACCATGCTGTCTGCCCTCTTTCAGCACACTGCCACGCCTGCTAGGGCCGGAGAACCTTTCATGTTCCAGCGCTTTACCTCCCGGAAATTCCCTCTCCTGCTTGTCCTCCTGCTCTCTGCCTGCTCCGCCTTTGCCGATGAAGGCATGTGGCTCTATAACGCCTTCCCTGCCGCCCGCGTCAAGGCGCGCTACAAATTCACCGTAACCCAGCCATTCCTCGATCATCTGCGCCTCGCCAGTGTGCGCATCGGAGCCTCTGCCAGCTTCGTCTCGCCCGACGGCCTTGTCTTCACCAATCATCATGTCGGCGCCGGATGCGTGCACAACCTTTCCACCGGAACTCACGATTACGTAAAGGACGGCTTTTATGCCCCATCCCGCGAGCAGGAACCGCGCTGCCCCGGCCTTGAGGTCCAAAACCTGGTCGAAATCCGCGACATTACCCGCGACGTGCAGCAGGCCACCAATCCTAGCATGACCGACGCCGCTGCCGGCGCTGCGCAACGCGCCGCTATCTCGCGCCTCGAGGCCCAGTGCTCCGACCCGGCCAAAAACATCCGCTGTGAAGCCGTCACCCTCTACTCCGGCGGCCTCTACCATCTCTACAAATATAAAAAGTACACTGACGTCCGCCTGGTCATGGCCCCGGAGTTTGACGCCGCTTTCTTCGGCGGCGATCCCGACAACTTCACCTATCCCCGCTATGACCTCGACATCACATTTCTCCGCGTCTATGACAACGGCAAGCCCCTCCACGTGGACGACTACCTGCCGTTTACCACCGAGGGCATAAAAGAAGGCGATCTGATCTTCATCTCCGGCCATCCCGGAGCCACCGGACGCCTGCTCACCACCGCGCAGTTGGCCTACCTGCGCGAGCTCGGCTATCCCGCGCGCCTCAAGCAGCTCAAACAGAGCATCGATACCCTGCTCGCTTTCAGCGCCGAGTCTCCTGACAATGCCCGCGCCTCCGAGCGCGTCCTCTTCGCCGCCCAGAACAGCTACAAGGCCCTCACCGGTTACCTCGCCGCACTCAACGACCCGGCTATCATCCGGCGCAAACAGTCCGACGAGGAGAAGCTCCGCAAAGCCGTGGCCGCCGATCCAATACTAAAAGATTCGGCCAATGCCTGGGATGAAATCGCCTCCGCGATGCAGTGGCAGCGCGAAAATTTCAAACGTCTCACCTGGGAAAGCGATGCGGCCATCCCCGGTCTCTTCGCCAGCTATGCCCGCACGTTAGTGCGCCTGTCCGCCGAACTCCCCAAGCCGAGCGACCAGCGCCTGCGCGAATACCAGAACCAGAACCTACCCTCCGTCGAGCACTCCTTGGCCTCCCCCGCGCCGCTCTCGCGTCCCCTGGAAATCAGTCAAGTCACCGTGGCTCTCACCAACCTGCAGGAAAACCTCGGCCCGGAAAATGATTTCGTCAAACAGGTGCTCGCTGGAAAAGCTCCCGCCGAGCGCGCCGCGGAACTGATCAACGGCTCTCATCTCGACGACCCCGCCTTCCGCCGCGAACTCTATCAAGGCGGAAAGGTCGCCGTCGATGCCGCCGCCGATCCCATGATCGTCCTGCTCAAGCAAATCGATCCCACCGCCCGCGCCACCCGCAAGGACTTCGAAGACCAGGCCGAGGCTGTCGTCCGGCGAAACGGCGCGCTCATCGCCCAAGCCCGCTTCGAACTCTACGGGACCGGCGTTGCCCCCGATGCCACCGGAACTCTCCGCCTCAGCTACGGCACCGTCAAGGGCTATGTCGAAGACGGCAAGAAGATCCCCTGGAATACCACCTTCGCCGGAGCCTTTGAACACGAAGCCGCCCACGGAGCCAAGACGCCCTACCTTCTGCCGGAAAGCTATCACCGCGCCAAGGACAAACTCGACCTCGACACCGTCCTCGACACGGTGAACACCTGTGACATCATCGGCGGAAACTCCGGCTCCCCCGCCGTCAACACCAAAGGTGAAATCATCGGCATCGTCTTCGACGGCAACATCCAATCGCTCGCCTGGAATTTCCAGTACGGCGACGAAACCGCTCGTGCCGTCCTCACTGACTCACGCGCCGTCATCGAAGCCCTGCGCGAAATCTACAACGCCGCCCCTCTCGCCGACGAACTCATTCCGCCCGCGAGGAAGTAATCCCCGGGAACGCAACTTTGCTTAGCTGACGTTAAAGGTCGTGCGATGGCTTGAGTGCCGCAGACCGCGAGAAGTTTGGTATCCGAATCTGAAAGGTTGAGGCGAGTCTTTTCCGGAGACCGGAGCGCGGCCTCAAGCCGTCTTGAATCCCCGCCCGGCCCCGTTGCGCGAGAGGCCGCGTGGACTTATGGGATATGAGGGCAGACAGCGAGTACGCTCCGGACTCCGGGGACGTCCGCCGAGAATAGTACTCCCGCGCACTCTTTTGTCGATGATGAATTTTGCAAATCCCGCGCCGCATCCTGGATTGGTCCCAATCTGGTCCCAATCCACACCTTAGGCCGTCTCTCGATTCGAGCTGCTTCACGCCGCGGGCCCGGCTCGTCTACAATGCGGCAAACCGAATGGGAGGCTTCCATGCGTAAACTGCTCTCCGCCACTCTGCTCCTTGCTTCGATCTTCACCTTCGCCGCCGCCGGCTCAGCGCAGGCTCCGCCCGCGCCTGATCCCAACAAACCTTACGTGATGGAGTATTACTACAAAACTCACTGGGGCCATCAAGAGGAGTTTCTCGAACTCTTCCAGAAAAATCACTATCCCGTGCTGCGGAATGAGATCGCGCAGGGCCGCATTTTATCCGTGCGTATGGACACTCCCGCCTATCACATGCCTGAGCAGGAGCGCTGGGATTACCGCGTCACCATCGTCTTCAAGAATGCGCAGGCCGCATTCACCCCGGTCGATGAGCATGCCATTCAGCTTCAGCTCTTTCCCGATCAGGCAACCTTCAAGCGCGAAGAGCAGCGCCGCTTTGAAATACTCGAAGCCCATTGGGACCTTCCCATCTCGCAGATCGCGCTCGATACAAAGTAGATCCGGCTTCCGGTGGCGGCCAAACACGAACGCCCCTCTCCGGGAGGGGCGTTCGTGTTTATAGTATCAGCGCTTAGCCGAGCCGCTTAAGCCGCAAGGTTTGCCGACTTAACGCTCACCAGTTCGCGAATGCGAAGCCGCGCCTGATGTAGTCCGTGGCGCGATTCATCCTCGCTTATGCCGAGGGTGCGCGCGATGCGGGGGTGATCGTAGCCGTCCCCGTCGTGCATGCAGAAGATCATTCGTTCCGTGTGCGGCAACTGCACAATCGCGCGTTCCAGTTCCGTACGCTTGGTATTGCGGCGCATGCTGCTCACCTCGACCACCGGGGCGCATTGCAACTGCAGGGGCTCCAGCGACACCGATTCTTCACTCCGTAACTCGCGCAGCAGTGCCCGATCGATAGTCTCGTCGCTGGGCTTTTCGCTCAGCGAGAAGGCACGCAGAAAGGTCCGTTCAGATATATCTTCCGCCAGCAGCTCGCTGTCCGTCATCCAGAACGCAAAGGAATAAATCCGGTGCCGGTTGGCTTCATAAATTGCCCGGCAGCGCTTCAAGCGCTTGCTATCCGCACTAGGAAGAAATTGCACAATTGCAATTGGTAGCTCCTGGAATGAACTTGACATGGGCACTCCCCCTGCACTGCTAAAATTCCCGTGGAACGGGCCAATTTGCTTCCGGAGGTAATGATTTGCCCCATAGCTCGCTGCGAATCGCGGCTTGGTAGCAAAAAATCAATTACGCTTTCGCCCTGTCTAGTGCAATCGCCCTGCCCAATTTTCGCCGAGCAGCATTTCTGCCCAAGGAAAACTCTTACAACCTATACTTAATCAACCACTTCAGTTGTTAAGATTTTTTCCGGGAGGCTGAATTAGAAGTAACTTATTCGCCCTAGCCGTACCATATCGAGGGATTGACATGGTATTTCCAGTATTAATAATGGAATCGACATGCCAACATTAGAACCAATCAAGAAAGAATTACGCGAAGCAGAGCACAGTTGAGGCGGTTTTCTACTTCACCAGTTGGTTCGATGCAGAATTCCTGCCACGGGCCGTCCGATCAGCCGAGTACGGCAGGTCATGACCTCAAGTCACTCTCGACACTGGCGAGAGCGGACTGCGCATCGCTGGAGAATTTCTGCGCCCCTGCAATCGGGAGCTTGAGTCGAAAGACCGCTCCCCCTTCCTGGTGGTTGAAGGCGATGATGTCTCCCCCGTGCCCCTTCACAATGCCGTAGCAGATCGACAAGCCGAGCCCGGTGCCTTTACCTATTTTCTTCGTGGTGTAAAACGGGTCGAAGATCCGCTTGCTATCCTCCAGCCCCGGACCAGTGTCGCGGAATTCGATGCAGGCCCGGTCGCCCTCCGGATAAACTCGCACCATCAGCCTGCCGCCCTGGGCGCTGTCCATAATCGCGTCCACGGCGTTGTTGATGATGTTCAAAAAAACTTGCTCCAGTTGATGCGCATCCCCGGTGATAAATGGAACCTCAGGATCGTACTTCCGTTTTACCTGAATGTTGTTCAGCTTCAGATCGGATTCGCGCAGCGCCAGTGTATCTTCCACCACTCGCCGCAGATCCACCTGCGACTGAATCGGCTTACGCTGCCGCGAGAACGAGAGCAGGTTCTGCACCACCCGATGGGTGCGTTGAGTCTGCTTGTAGAGTTTGCGCACATAGTCCTGCGCGCGCTCCCCAAGCGGTTCTGTTTCCAGCAACTGTGCATAGCCCAGAACCGCCGTCAGCGGATTGTTCAACTCGTGCGCCACCCCGGAAATAAGCCGCCCGACAGCCGACATTTTCTCGCTCTGCAGCAGTTGCTCCTGCGCATTGCGGAGGTTGTCATACGCATGCGCCGTCTCCTCATAGAGCAACACTTTTTCCGCGGAATTTCCAAGCTGGCGCGCGATCGCGATGGCAAGATTGCGGTCGGTTTCCGTGAACTGATTCTTGTTCGGGCTGCTGATCAGAAGTACTCCCAGGGTCTTGCGCTGCGAGTACATCATCACCGCAACAAAGGATTCGTAGCCGCGCTGCGTGATCCAGGACTGCGCGGGCTGCGGTAGCCGCGGCAAATCCTGCTCGGTGACAACTTCGCTGTCCGCCCGCACAATGTATTCCGCCAGTTCCTTCTCCACCAGCCGCCGCAGTCCGTCGAGTATTTCATGCCGATTTTCGTGGCAACTGGTTCCGCTCCGCATGACCCGTCCCGACTCCGTTTCCAGTAGCAGAATGTCGCACTGTTGCCCATAGAGTTCGGTAGTCCAGTCCAGCGTGTCTTGCAGAATCTGATCGAGGTCGAACGTCTGGGTTGCCATCGTCGCCATGGCATTGAGCGCACCGAGTTCGCGGTTACGCCGCTTCATATCCTCTTCGACCCGTTTCTTTTCCGTGATGTCCAACAGGAAGCCCTGATAGCGCTCGATCTTTCCTTGTGCATCCCGCGTGGCGAAGCTGTTCTCCATCAGGGTAACTACCCGGCCGTCCTTGCGGCGCAACGCAATCTCGTAGTTGCGCAGATATCCCTGCCGCGCCATGTCCCCGGAATATGCTGCGCGCTGTTCCGGGCTCAGGAAGAGCTCCTGGCCGATGTCGATGCCGCGCATCTCCTCGCGGACTTCATAGCCAAGCATTGAGGCGAAGGCGGGATTGTAGTCCAGCAGCTTTCCCTCCGGCGTCGAAACGAACACGCCCTCCTGTACCGATTCAAACAGCAACCGGTAGCGCTCTTCCGCGGCACGCCGTTCGGTCCGGTCACAAATGATGTGAACCGTGCCGGCCCCGCCCTGATCCTCGACATAAGAGGAGGTGGAGATCAGCGAATATCCGCCGAAACACGGATCGGAGACTTCACTGCTGTTCTGCTTTCCTAACTGGCAGTAGGGGCAACCCGACGCCGCGTTCGGCAAAACCGAGGCCAACGGCTGGCCGTGCAGTTCCTTCAGCGTTCGTCCGAGCCGGCGCGCCAGTGCCAAGTTCATCCGTAGCACTCGCGGCTCGGCATCATGCACCAGGATGTAGTCGTCGATCGAGTCAATGGTCGAAAGCCACTGCCGCTGCGAGTGCAAGACCCGCTCGAACATGCGCAGGGTTTCTCCTGCCACGCCCAATTGATTCGCCGTGGCCGTCAGAAAGCGGAGCTGCTCCGAGGTGAACGAGCGCCGCCCCGTCAAACCGAAACCAAGAACGCCCACCTGAGCCGTCTTACTCCACACAGGAACCAAAACCAGGGATTTCATCCCAGCCCGCTCCAGGTCATCGCGAAGCCCCGCAGCCAAGCTCCGTACATTGAGCCGCGTGGCCTCACATCCCGTTGCGAGCGGCATGATCATGCTCTCGCGCCGGGGCACCCTGAGGCGAGACCGGGTGAACCATTCAGGGTGCCCGACCTGCTCTTTCATAACCAGTTCCTCGCCCTCAACCAATTGGAACCAGGCAAACCGGGCGCCGTACAGACGGCACAGTTCGTTCATCGCTGTCAGCATCAAGCCGCTGGAATCGCGAGCTTCCACGGCCACGGCGGTGATTGCGTTCATTACTTCCAGCCGCCGTGCTCGCACTCGCGACTCGTCCAATACCACAAGCAGGATGCTAAGCCGGAGCAAACCTTCGCTGCAGAATACGTATGCGCCAGCCAGTTCCGCGCCCCCGAGCCGCGTATCGCAGCGCAGCAACAACAGAGCCAGCCCAAAAAGCCAGGGTCCGAGTTCCATGCGCCCCATCGCAAACAGGGCCAGCCGCACCGCCGCAATCAGGGCGATGGCGTGGTACAGAATCTGAAAACATAGCAGCAGGGGAAGCGACGATGGGAACCAGGTCGCCTGTGCCGCCACCACGCCTATATCCAGCGAGCCAAGTATTCCAATCCATACCAGGGAACGGCGGGCATCCGTGAAATAACACGCCGACGCCGAAAGCAGCGTAATTGCAAGGACAAACAGGATCTTGTCCAGCGCCGGAAGGGCGTGATTGCCAATGCCAAGGGCGGTGGCGTTCATCGCTCCCCGGCTGAGCAGGAGAACTATCCACCCACCCAGCCAGAGAAACAGATAGCGCTCGCGAAATCCGATATAGACCAGGAGCCCAGCAAATAATGCGCCAAAAGCGGCCGCCCACTGCCCCATGGGCAATGAGGCCGCCATCGCAAGAATGCCGAGCCAGCTTACGTTGGTAACATGAGTCATTGTTCTTCTCTTGCTGTATACCACACCAGGGTTCACGATGTACTCAGGTATTGTTCCGGGTGTGGGATGTTGATTTTGCGAGTACAATTGCATCCTATCGAAAGTAATTTGCGTAGGTCGTGAGGCGAATCCCATGCCGGTCGAGCGAATTCTCGTGGTGGATGATGAAGAACCGATCCGGGAGATCGTCTGCTCCATGCTGCAAAATGCCTCCTACCAGTGCGAGCAAGCTTGCTCCGGGGTCGAGGCGCTAGCCACGCTTCGCCAGGACAGCAATTTTCAACTCGTGTTGACTGACCTCATGATGCCGGAGCTAGACGGCATCGGCCTGCTGGAAATCATCAAGCTGCAACATCCGGACCTGCCCGTGGTGATGGTCACCGCCGTGCACGATATCTCCGTGGCGCTGGCGGCGATCCGCAATGGAGCTTACGACTACCTCCTCAAGCCGTTTGAGCGCGAGCAATTGCTCGCCGTGGTGCGGCGCGCTCTGGAGGCCCACCGCCTGCGGGTGGAGAATCGTACCTATCAATCCAACCTGGAAGCCCTGGTCGACCAGCGCACCAAGGAGCTGCGCGAAACCATCGCCGAGTTGGAACGCTCCTACGATGTGACCCTCGAAGCGTTGGGCGATGCCCTGGATCTGAAAGACGCCGAAACCGAAGGCCACTCCAAACGCGTCACCGCCTTCACCATCCAAATCGCGCGCGCCATGGGACTCGATCAGCAGACCCTGCGTGCCCTGGCCCGCGGTGCCTTTCTGCACGATATCGGGAAGATGGCGATCCCTGACGCCATCCTCCGCAAGCCGTATCCCCTCAACGCCGAAGAAAAAAATGTCGTGCAGGAGCACAGTTTCCTCGGCTATCGGATGCTGAAGAAAATTCCATTCCTCGCTGACGCCGCCGACATCGTGTATTGCCACCAGGAGCACTGGGACGGAACCGGATATCCACGTCAGCTAAAGGGCAACGAGATTCCCCTCGGAGCTCGAATCTTCGCCGTTGCCGACACCTTGGACGCCATCACCTCGGACCGTCCCTATCGCGCCGCCCGCAGCGTGGATGCTGCCCGCGAAGAGATTACCGCTTGGTCGGGACGCCAGTTTGATCCCTTCGTCGTCAATGTCTTTCTCTCCATTCCACCTTCCGTATGGCAAGAGCTGCACAATACAATCAACTCTCAAAATGAACGCTTCTGCTATAGTGAGCATCTTTAAGTCAGCATCTCTCCGACAGAGCCGCTAGACAGGAAGGAGCATGCCGATGGCCGTAAAACTGGAAAGACAGCAGGTGGCCGAAGCGCTGCAGAAGCTCGGTCAGTGGACCTTGCAGGGTAACCAGATTGAGCGCCTCCTCACATTTGAAAACTTCGTCGATGCCATGATCTTCGTCAACAAAGTGGCCGAAATCGCCGAAGAGGAGCAGCACCATCCCGATATCCGGATTGTTTATAACCGCGTCACCCTCGCGCTCACCACGCATGACGCCGGCGGCCTCACCCAGAAGGATTTCCAGATGGCGCGCCGCATCGACTCACTGGCCGGATAAACGCAAGCCGAGCGCATACTTGTCGCGCGGCCATTGCGCAGAAAAACCGGCGCACAGGACGCCGGTTCATTCAACTTTGTTACCTGCAGCTACTGCGCGATATGAGTTCCTAATGATTGCTCAACTTCCTTCACCGCTCGCTGAATATGATTGAGTTCCTCCTGGGCTGAGTCATTCCAGGCCAGCAGCCGTCCCGGCGTAGCCTGCAAGCGCTCTGCCGCCGTGTGAATCAGCTTCCGGCCACGTTCTGAGAACAGTATCGCTCCCAGCCCGCCCAGTCCTACAAACGCCAATGGTATGCTCCACTTGCGTAGGTTCATCGACCCCTCCTTTGTCTCTCATCTTTCTCCAATTCCCCCTGAGTAGCAACACAAAAAACTTAACCCGCAACTTATGATGTTACCTTCGAGTTCCAACCGTGGAACGGCCTGTGCTTCCCCCGGCCGCTTCTGTGCAAGGAGAACGATGAATCGCCTTCGAATTCTATGGATTGCACCGCTGATAATCCTCGCTGCCGCTGCCCTCGCGCAGCCAAACCCCATCACTCCCGACACCCTCTGGACCGGCGGGGATGGAAAGTTCGAGAGCGCCCCGGACACCGCACTCGTGCAGTTCTCCATCTCCGTCCAGCAACCCGAGCTGAAAGCTACCTATGCCCAGGCACAGGAGTCGGCGGAGAAGATCCGCCAGACATTGCGCGACCATGGCATCGACCCTAAGGATGCCGAAATCGGCTCATTCTCCATGGCTCCGGTCTATAAGTGGGAGCCCAAGCGCAAACTGGTGGCTTTCCAGGTCAACAGTCACGTCACCATAAAAGTTCGCGATTTCAGCAAGCTCGGTCCCATCATCGAAAGCTTCTCGCTGGTCGACACCACCGACGCTCTCAGCCTCAGCTACACCCTCGAAAACATCGAGTCGGCTAAAGAGAAGGCCGTAGAGGACGCCTACCGCACCGCCCACCGCAATGCCGAAGTCCTCGCCCGCGCAGCTGGCCGGACGCTAGGTGAGATGACCTATGCCACGGTGGATGCCAACAACTTTGTTCCGCAGCCGCGTCCCATGATGCGGATGGAAGCCAAGGCCGGTGCCGGTGCCTCGCCAATTGAGGAATTTGCTCCCGCGATGGTCACGATCACGGCTCACGTAAACGTGCTGTTTCAGTTAAAGTAACGGCTCATGTCTTGCGAGCAACACGCAGATATTAAAGACTCGCATCAGTTCTTGCTGTCGCGGTCGTGCTCCACGATGATCGGACGCTCCAGTACCATCTCCACCAGTGTGCCGCTCTCGATGCGTACATCCGGGCCGCGAGTGAGTAGAACTGATGCCAGTCCAGCTCCCACACCCAGCAATCCGCCGACCCCGGCTCCTTTCGCCCCGCCCGTAACCACTGCACCCAGAGCCGCTCCGGTGCCCGCGCTGGTGGCAATGGTTCCGGCGTCCTTACCCTTCGTGCCCTGGCTTTCAATCGTTCCTTCCTGCTTGTCTTTCATATCCGTCTTCTCCGCGCCGGGGACGTTATCAATCGCGCCGGGAAGCATCAGGGTGTATCCGGAGGGAAAGATCAGGGTATTGAAATGCACCACCAGTTCCCCGCGTCCCTTCACCCGGCCCGGGCGCTGCGAGCGTTGAATCACGCCCTGAACATAGGTTCCGGCGGGAATCACAATATGGCCGTTCGAGACTACGGGGAACGAGGTCTCAGCGTAAACCGGATCGTTCTGCCGCGCGCTCTTGGTGGATATGGCGTGTTTGAGGACCACCGCGATCCGTGTTCCCGCCGCCAAGGTGTACGCCTCAGCGTTGGGTGACGACGCCGCAATTGGTTGCACCGTAGGCGAGGTAATCGGGGCTACCCGTGAATCCACCAGCGCCGGGGATCGATTAATCGTCTGGGGCGCATTCACATCAGGCACCTGCTGGGCTGCCGCCATGGCCGAAAACAGCAACACCGCTAAAAACACACGCATCGGAGCACCTCGGAAAGCAACACAACTAACGGAATTGGATGCTGGCGCCGGAGCAATCTGTAACGCACAGGTTACCGAATCGCAAAGCGAGCTACGTCCCGGGTTGTACGGGAAATTCAGCTATACACGATTTATTTGCATATTCCGCACCTTCGCAGTCAGCTTTGGCATCCTAGCTAACAGACGGGCGGTTTTGTGCGTCAAATTACCAGATCCCCCAGCAGCTGAGCTGGAGAATTCGATTCCTAATGGTCAATTCGAACACCGGATGCGAACCACCAGAGCCGGAGGCTACCACGGACAGCAGGACGAAACAACAATCGGCTCTCGCGGAACTGAGCCAGCTTGCGCTGCAAAGTGGTGAGCTGACCGGTCTTCTGGAGAACTCCGTCGGCCTCGTGGCCGAGATCCTCCAACTCCGTTACTGCGAGGTGCTCGAGTTCCAGCCGTCGGAGAATCAGTTCATCTTGTGTGCCGGAGTCGGCTGGAAGCCCGGTATCGTCGGCAGCGCCACTATTCCGGTGAGCCGCGAGTATCAGGCGGGATACACCTTCCTGACCCAGCGGCGGGTGGTGATCGAGGACTATACCTCGGACACACCGTTCATCACTTCCCCGTTGTTGGAAGCCCATAAGATCCGCAGCGGCATCACCGTGCACATCCCCGGACACGATATGCCCTTCGGCGTGCTCGGTGCCTACAGTTCGGCAAGCCGCAACTTCGGTCCGGATGACATCAACTTCATGCGCTCCGTCGCCAACATCATTGCCACCGCCATGCAGCGGAAGCATGATGAGGAAGCCGTGCGCCGCAGCGAACTGTATTTTCGCGGACTTCTGGAGTCCGCACCCGACGGCATGGCAATCGTCGATGGGGAAGGCCGCATCCTCCTCGTCAACAAGGAGAGCGAGCGCCTCTTCGGCTACGAACGTTCTGAACTGATCGGCAAGCGAATTGAAACCCTGGTTCCCGAGCGTTATCGTCAGTACCACTCCGGGCACCGCGATGATTTCTTCCACGATCCACGGCCTCGTCCCATGGGCGTCGGTCTGGAGTTGTTCGGCCTCCGCAAAGATGGCTCGGAGTTCCCGGTCGAGATTTCCCTGAGCCCGATGCGAACTCCCGAAGGCATCGTCGTCACCGCCGCCATCCGTGATGTCTCCGAGCGCAAGAAGGCCGAATCGCAGATCAAGAAGCTGAACGGCCAGTTAGAGGAAGCCCTGCGCCGCTCCGAACGGCTGGCCGCCACCGGACGCCTCTCCGCCAGCCTTGCCCACGAGATCAACAATCCCCTGGCCTCGCTGACTGATATTCTCTTCGTCCTCAATTCCCAGGCGGGGCTGACCGAGGACTCCAAAACACTCCTCCAGTCGGCGAAGAAAGAAGTGGATAGGCTGGCCAACATTGCCCGTGAGACCCTGGCGCCACATCGCTCCGGCGAGCGGGTGACCATCAACGCCTCCGAGTTGATGGATGCCTCTCTCGAATCTTTCCACCGCCAGATCGAAGAGGCACACGTCCGCGTGGAGCGCCGTTACGATACCAACGCGAAGGTGGACGCCACTCCTGGAGAACTGCGCCAGGTCTTCACTAACCTCATCTCGAATGCCATCGACGCCATGCCCCAGGGCGGCTCTCTCTCGCTGGAAGTTTTCGCCGAGGGCCAGGATGTGAAGCTGATTTTTTCCGACACTGGCACCGGCATCAAGCCGGAAAAGTTGGAGGAAATCTTTGAGCCGTTCGTTACCACCAAGGGCGAAAAGGGACTTGGGATCGGTCTCTGGATTTCACACAATATCGTGGAGAAACTCGGCGGCACGATTCACGTTCGCAGTACCATTGCGGAAAATGGTCACGGCACCCACTTCACCATCTGCCTTCCCGCCGCCCAGCCCGCGCGGCTCACGAATCCGGGAACCATTCGCCTCGTCTCATAACCCGCGCCGGAGCGCGTGAATCCTTGTCCTCGCGGCGGCAGAAAGAAGAGCGCGGGCCTTTAGCCGCGCTCCTTCGGTTTCCAAAAGTTTTTAGTGTTCTTCGTCCTGTGGTGAGGAATCCTGCGGCGTCGAATCTGGCTCCTCAGGCGCGGGTGCGGCCTCTGCGTCCTTCTTGCTCTTCAGACGAACCACAATCACCTTGGCGAAACCCTCGTCGAACTTTGGTGGCCGCAACTTCTGCGCCATGCGCAACATCACTTCGTCCGGCACATTACGAAGACGTTTGCGGTTGCGCTCCATGCAAACTTCGGTAGGCACATCAAAGAACACGGCATGAGCCTCATAGCCAAAGTCGTGCGCCATCTTTATCCAGCTATGGCGTTCTTTCGGTGAGAGGTTAGTGGCATCGATGAAATTCATCGGACGGCCCGCGATCAGCCGCGCGCGCAGCAGCGAACGCAGCGAAGAGAAGACCAGGTCCTGAAAACGCTGCTCGGTGGCGTCGTCAAAAAGCAATCCGCGTACTAAATCGCTGGACAGCGGAATGATCTCGTGACGCTTGAACCACGAGCTTTTCCCGGAGCCGGGAAGCCCGATCGCCAAAACCACCGCGCCCTTCTTGCCCTTGGAAGCTTCGGCTTTTCGAGGCGTGGCATCGGCAGCTTCCAGTTCCGGAGTTTCGCTGCCGGACTCTGGTTCATCTGGTTCGTCGATTTCCGCAGCTTCGCCGGTGGCCTGCCCCGGAGCGATCGGCAGCCCCGGAACATTGGCCGAAGCCTGCGCCGCCTTTTGCTGCTGATCGGTGCGATTGCGCCCACGTCCGCCACGGCCCCGGCGGCGCGAACGCTCGCGGCGTCCAGCACTAGCCCCGGAGGCACTCTCCGCATCGCTGTCGAACGGATCTTTCTCGGGCTGAGCCTCGTACACCGGCTGCGGCGTGGTTTCTGCGGGAGCATCGGTGCGCCCTTCGCCAGCTTCTCCCCAGGAGCTTTCCCGGTCAAGAAAGGTCGGCTGGAGCGGCGCTTGCCCCTGCTGTGGTTCGTCGGACTGCTGCGGGTTCTTGTTCTTCTGATTGCGACGCTTCACGCGGTCGCGCATCCATCTGCGCATAAGGGACTTATACCACGTCCGGCGAATTCGGGCGAGTCCTGTATGTGAATTTTCATGGTGACTTCCATTACCGCCGCGTTGGGCGCGGCTTCCGCTCCAGAATCACCGCTCCCCGAAAGCCTCGGAAGCCCTCTGAAAACATTGGCCTGGAGTTACTCTTTATCAGCATTTCCGCGACACACCACCTCTCGACTGGGTGCCCCACCTTCCACGCGCGCTCCTTTGCGAGGCGAAGGTGGGAATCAGTATCATCGAGTTCCGCTGTACATTGTGGGAACTGGACTTTCCTTTTTCAGTAAACAGTTTGCTGTTGATAGTTTACTCAGGGAAGAATGCGGTGCTAGCATCTCTAACTGCGTAATCGCTTGTGAAGAGCGCTGTTGAAACTGGAGGCAAGAGTGGCAATTAAAGTTGGTATCAATGGCTTTGGCCGTATTGGCCGCAATGTGTTCCGTGCATCACTCAACGATCCGAACATCGAAATCGTCGCCGTCAACGACCTGACCAGCCCGAAGACCCTGGCCCATTTGCTCAAGTACGATTCGATCCTCGGCAATCTTAAGTCCTGTATTCATGCGGAAGAAGACTCCATCGTCGTCGACGGCAAAAAAGTAAAGGTCTTTGCCCAGAGAGATCCGGCGATGTTGGACTGGGAGTCGTTGGGCGTGCAGGTGGTCGTGGAATCGACAGGCCATTTCACCAATGCGGACAATGCCAGAAAGCATCTGCGCGGAACCGTGAAGAAAGTCATCATTTCGGCTCCGGCGACCAATGAAGATATCACCATCGTGCTTGGCGTCAACCAGGACAAGTACGATCCGGCAAAGCACAATATCGTCTCCAATGCATCCTGTACCACCAATTGCCTGGCTCCGGTGGCCAAGGTCCTGCAGGACAGCTTCGGTATCGTCAAGGGCTCCATGACCACCATTCACAGCTACACCAATGATCAGGTGATCCTGGACTTCCCGCACTCTGATCTCCGCCGCGCCCGCGGGGCCGCGCTGTCGATGATTCCCACCTCGACCGGCGCCGCCAAGGCAATTTACCTGGTGATCCCCGAACTCAAGGGCAAGTTGGACGGCTTCGCGGTTCGTGTCCCCACGCCCAACGTTTCCGCCGTCGATCTGGTCTGCGAAGTCGGCCGCAACGTAACCGTCGAAGAGGTCAACGCTGCCCTGAAGGCTGCCAGCAAGGCCGCTCCCCTCAAAGGCTACTTGAACTACGAAGAGGAAGAGCTGGTCTCCTCTGACTTCAAGGGCGATCCGGCATCGTCCACGCTGGACGCAAAACTGACTCGTGTCATCGCCGGCAATCTGGTCAAGACCTTTGCCTGGTATGACAACGAGTGGGGCTACAGCAACCGCGTCAAAGATTTGATCACGTTCTTTGGTACAAAAGGACTGTAAGGCTGGAACGGGTTGGACTCGCCTCCAACCCGTTTTCACTTGCGTACGTTCGGAAATCATCAGCAGTAACGAATCACCTAGGTAGGCACGCCATGGCCAAGCTTTCGATCCGCGACCTGCAACTAAATAACAAAAGAGTTTTGATGCGAGTGGACTTCAACGTTCCGCTCGACAATAGCCGCGTCACCGATGACACGCGCATCCGCGAGACGCTGCCCACGATTGAGTACGCACTGCGTCACGGTGCCAAACTGATCCTTCTCTCCCATCTCGGTCGCCCCAAGGGCAAGCCCAATCCAGCCTTCAGCCTCAAGCCAGTGGCCGAGCGTCTGCGCATCCTGCTCGATGAGCGCATGGGCCGCGGACACAACGTCGGCTTCTCGCCCGACTGCATCGGCATGCAGGCCACGGAAATGGCCAGTCAATTGGAGCGTGGCCAGACCCTTCTGCTGGAGAACGTCCGCTTTCACCCCGAAGAGGAGAGCAACGATCCGGTGTTTGCAAAACAGTTGGCGTGTCTCGGAGATGTGTACGTCAATGACGCTTTTGGCTCGGCTCACCGCGCCCATGCCAGCACCGAGGGCGTCACCCACTTTATCGCCAAGAGCGCTGCCGGCCTGCTCATGGAGCGCGAACTGGAATACCTGACCAAGGCCACCGAGAATCCTGCCAAGCCTTATCTGGCGATCCTCGGAGGCGCCAAGGTCAGCGACAAAATCGGCGTCATCCGCAATCTGCTGCCCAAGGTGGACGCCATCATCCTCGGCGGCGGCATGGCTTATACCTTCTTGAAAGCCCAGGGCCAGGAGATCGGCAATTCCCTTCTGGAGCCCGACAAAATTGAGCTGGCGACCCAACTGCTCGCCGAGGCCAAACAAAAGAACGTCCGCCTGCTGCTGCCCGTGGACCACGTCGTCGCCGACAAGTTCGATGCATCCGCCGTGGCCACCATCATCCCCGAAGGCCAACCCATTCCTCCCGGCAAGATGGCGCTCGACATCGGTCCCGCAACCGTCGAGTTGTTCACCGAGGAGATCGTCACCGCGCGCACCATCGTCTGGAACGGCCCCATGGGCGTCTTTGAGTTCGACCAGTTCAGCAAAGGCACCACGAAGATTGCCGAAGCCGTGGCGGACAATCCCGGAGCAACCTCGATTGTCGGTGGCGGCGACAGTGTGGCGGCGATTCATAAAGCCGGCGTGGCCGATAAGATTACGCACATCTGCACCGGCGGCGGCGCTTCGCTGGAATTCCTCGAAGGCAAGAAACTACCCGGCGTGGAAGCGCTGACCAATAAGTAGAATCGTGAACCATATCACTCGGCTCGACCTCGAAGCAGGCGCGCAAATTTTCTTCGAGGCTGGCGACATCACGAAGCAGACCACCGACGCCATCGTCAACGCGGCCAATTCCGGCCTGAAGGGCGGCGGCGGAGTCGACGGGGCAATCCATCGCGCCGGAGGTCCCGTCATCCTCGAAGAGTGCCGCAAAATTGTCGCCCGCGACGGCCACCTGCCACCCGGCGAAGCGGTCCAGACCACCGGCGGAAAACTGTCGGCGGCATTTGTGATTCACACCGTCGGCCCGGTCTGGCATGACGGCATGCAGGGCGAGAGTGGCATCCTGGCCAACGCCTATCGCAACTCCCTGCGCCTTGCCGCCCGCCTCGGCTTGCAGTCCGTCGCTTTTCCCGCCATCTCCACCGGAGTGTACGGATATCCGGCTGAAGCCGCCGCGGCCGTCGCGGTCTGTACCGTCGTCGATGAGTTAAGCAAGCCGCGCAGCGTACACCAGGTACGCTTTGTGTTGTACAGTCCTGATATGTTGTCGGTATTTCTACAGGCTGCGAAAGACGAACAGCGCCGGCGCAATGCCTCCCGCTGGAATTTCGTAACCATTGCAGATAATGGAATCATTTCTTCAGAAAACACATGAGGCGAACATGAATCGCAAGAAGATCATTGCAGCCAATTGGAAGATGTACAAAACCCCGGAACAGTCGCGTCAGTTTATGGAAGCGTTCGTGCCCCTGGTGGCCGGCCACACCCGCGACCAAATCGTAATCTGTCCTCCCTTCGTGGATATCGCCACGGTCGTCGCGATGGCCGAGGGTACCGCCATCGAGGTCGGCGCGCAAAATATGTACTGGGAAAAAGAAGGCGCGTTCACCGCCGAGATCAGCGGCGAAATGCTGATCGGTGCCGGCTGCAAGTGGGTCATCCTCGGACACTCCGAACGCCGCCAGTACTTTGCTGAGACCGATGACACGGTCAATCGCCGCCTCAAAGTAGCGCTGGAAGCCGGACTCGCCCCCATCGTCTGCGTCGGCGAAGTCAAGGAAGAGCGCGAAGCCGGAGTCACCGGAGACGTACTGCGCCGCCAGTGCTCGCGCGCCTTCAGCGGCATCTCCGCCCGCAAGGCTGCCCGGATGGCCATCGCCTATGAGCCGGTCTGGGCCATCGGCACCGGCCTCACGGCGACCCCTGAAATCGCCAATGAAGCACACCAGATGATCCGCCAGGAAGCCACCAACGTCTTCGGCGAAGAGTATGCCCACCAGCTTCGCATCCTGTACGGCGGAAGCGTCAAGCCGGAAAACGCCCACCAGTTGCTCTCCCATGAGGAAATTGATGGCGCGCTGGTCGGCGGCGCCAGTCTCAAAGCTGAAGCGTTTGCCAAGATCGTGCAGTGGTAGCCTAACTTCGAATTCCGGCCGCGCCGCTGCGTCGCGGCCGGAATTCCACAGTAATTGTTTGATCCCGGCCCCGCCAAAGCTTCCCAATCGCGCTGAGTTTGTTATACTCAATTTGCCTCTGTATACGTTCATTGGAAACTAATGCATTGTTGTGGCCCGGGCGCACTGCCCGCGAGTCCGCAGCAATGGGCAGTGCGGAAGTGGTGGAATTGGCAGACACACCATCTTGAGGGGGTGGCGCCGAGAGGCATGCGGGTTCAAGTCCCGCCTTCCGCACCATACGTTCTCCTCGACGATCCTAGCCTGAGTAGAATTTTCCAAATCGTCCCAGGCAGGTTAAACTTTAGTAGGTTTGAAATATCCGGCGTGCGTACTCGCCGGGAAGGAAAAGCATGATTCTCGTTCTGGTCACCATCGTTCACGTTATCGTCTGCCTCTTCCTGATCGCGGTCGTTCTGCTGCAGAGCGGTGCCAGCGCCGATCTCGCTGGAGCCTTCGGCGGAGGACTGGGCAGCCAGACGGCCTTCGGACCGCGTGCGGGAGCCAACATCCTCACCAAGTTCACCACCGTGGCAGCCATCATTTTCATGCTCACCTCGTTCACCCTGGCCATCATCTCCACCCGCCATGGCGGCGGCAGCGGCTCTGTCCTCGACAACAGCAAGCCCGTTCCGGTGAAAACAGTCCCGGCAAAATGACATTTCAGTGCTGAAAAATCCTCGCCGCGGCGGGGATTTTTCTTTTGCTAAGGCTTCGGAATTTTGTGATTCGGATCAGCTTGAGTTGTAGAATGCACGATGTCTTCGGAACTGGAAGACCTGTCAGCTACCCGGTGCGTCATCGGTACGCACCTCGCGCAGCCCACAACCGCGCACGGCTCGGAGGTTCTATGCCCATCCAGAAGCTCAGACAGTTTCTTGACGAGAACCAAGTCAAGTACATCGTGATTACCCACAGCAAGGCTTATACGTCCCAGGGTGTCGCCGCGAGTGCTCATATCTCGGGCAATGAACTGGCCAAAACCGTCATGCTGAAGAAGGATGGCGAACTCTGCATGGCGGTTCTGCCTGCATCCAGACAAGTAGACCTTGCGAAGGCTGCCCAGTTTACCAATAGTCGAGAGGTTGCGCTCGCCAGCGAGCGCGAGTTCAAGGATCGCTTCCCGGATTGCGAGGTCGGAGCCATGCCGCCATTCGGAAACCTCTACGGTCTCCGCGTCTATGTGGATACATCGCTGACCCGCGATAAGGAAATCGCCTTCAACGCCGGCTCGCACCTTGAGCTCATCCAACTTGCCTACAATGATTTTGAGAGGCTTGTTGAACCAACCATCGCCGATTTCGCGACCCGATCCAGCAGTCGCGCCGCATAGCTCCAATCCCGGCGGAGGAGACTCTGCCGGGATCTTCGCTGCGCCCCATTTTCATTATTTCTGCAGAAACGGATTCCCCTCGCGCTCTTCGCCTATCGTAGTCAGCGGCCCATGCCCCGGAATCACGATCACGTCGTCGGGCAGTTCGAGCACCTTGGTGTGCAGCGAGCGCAGAATCTTCTCGAAGCTCCCGCCCGGCAGATCGGTGCGCCCGATCGATCCCGCAAATAGCGTGTCACCCGCAATCAATTTCTTCTCCGGCTCAAAGTAGAGACAGATCGAGCCCTCGGTGTGCCCCGGCGTCAGCATCACCTCACCGCTCAGCGAACCCGCCGATACCTTGTCGCCGCCCTTCGGATTGCCGTCGATGTCGACCCTGCCCGGATTCTTCATCCCTAGCCATTGCGCCTGCATCGGCAGCATCGCCACCAATTCGGCGTCGTTTTCATTCAGCAGAATCGGTGCGCCGGTCGCCGTCTTCAACGCCATTGCGCCGCCGATGTGATCCAGATGCGCGTGCGTCACCACAATCTGCTTCACATGCAATCCGTGGCGCGCCACAATGGCGAGTATCTCGGAAACATCCGCTCCGGGATCGATCACCATCGCCTCATGCGACACTTCATCGCCCAGGATTGAGCAATTGCACTGCAGTGGGCCAACCGAAAGAATCTCGTGAATCATGTAGTGATCATAGCCGCGGAAGGAAAAGGTTTCAAAGATTGGCAGTACAGAGGACGCCACCCCCGTCCTCCGCCCGGCAAAGCTGCAGCCGGAGTGTATCGATAACCAGCAATCTGTCTTGCATAGAGTCCATACGGCGAGTATGATTTTGCTTCAATTCTGTTGGCCCTGGAATGCTCTCATAACGGAGATTGCAATGAAACGCTGGGCAGCATTACCCGTGTTGCTGCTGTGGGCGGTTGCCGCATGTGCGCAAATTTCTTCATTCTCCATCGGTATGGGACCCGAAGGCGCAGCGGGTGCCAAGGGTGCTCCATTTACGGCGGAAACGGTCACCGAGATTACCCGCGTGCTTCAGGACGGCAACCATATACACCAGGAATTACGCGGCAAGGTCTTCCGCGATTCCGAAGGCAGGACACGCAGTGAAAACGCAATGCTACTGCCAAACGCGGGGGAAGCACGCTGGGTCACAATAGTTGACCCGGTCAAACAAGTCTTCATCACCTTCGGCATGCAGGGCGAAAAAACCGCGAACGTTCACCACATGAACGAAGCGCCTGCGCCCACCGCGCCTTCGCCTCAGCTCTCCACTCCTCCCGCAAAGTCTCAAAATCAAAAAGATCCCGCCGATGTGCAACCCTGCGTAGCGTCGCCAGCCCCCGAGGATCTGGGCACAAAAGTGATCGATGGATTCACGGTTCGCGGGTCAAGACATACCTCCACCGTTGAAGCCGGCAAGATCGGGAACGAGAAGCCGATCGTCTCTACCGCGGAATCGTGGTACTCAGACGAACTGCATGAGGTATTGCTCTCCGAAAGAGACGACCCTCAGTCGGGTCATACCATCTCGAAGTTGGTGAACATTCAGCGGGGCGAGCCCGATCCAGCGCTCTTCCAAGTCCCGCCGGACTATACCGCAAAAGACGATTCGCACTAAACGAAAGTCCCACTCTCAACGCCTTTTTTGGCGCCGGGAATGGGACTTCATTCTGTACAAAGTAGAAGCCAGTTTAGTGTCCGGCGGCGTGAGCCAAGGCTCTCTCCACGTGCGGCTCTTCTTCTCTCTCCAGCGATCCCACCGGCAGAACTTCGCGGCCGAAGGAATCATTGATCACGATTGCCGCCATCAAGTACCAAGCGGTCAGGGCGCAGAACATCCCTTCCCAACCTGCGATGACGCCCATAAGCTTGCTGCCTGTCCAGACGTGAATGTCGAGCAGGACAAACAGAATCAGCAGCGTGCTGAAGACCATAACCAGCGCCTTGTTATGCCGGAAAGTTGCGATCCAGAGGACAAAGGTGAACAGCGTCCAGGCCACCAACGTGGCCAGCAACCAGCCTTGCAAGGCTTCGGGCGCAATCCATTTGTTCATTTCCATCAGCACCATGCTGGCCAGCGAGATCCAGAACGCGCCAAAGGAGCCGAACGCGGTCATCCCGAAAGTGTTGCCGGTGCGAAACTCCAGGAAACCGGCAACCAGTTGGGCCAGACCACCGTAGAACAAACCCAGTGGCAAGGCTGCGCCAATGCCGATAAATCCAGCATTATGAAGATTCAAAATGAAGGTTGTAAGCGCGAAGCCCGCGAGCCCCAACGGTGCGGGGTTGGCATATTTCGGCTTCAGATAGACTTGCTCTCGTGATGCGGACATAGAGGGTCCTGATATACCGCTCGGCGGCAGACACTCCGGCTCGACCGGCTGGCTGCTGCCTGCGGGCGTAAGATTTTTATGATGATCGATGGAACGATAATGCGGTGATTCCCTCTGATTCTAACCAGCTTGCTCTGCTTTGGAAACCATTTCCTGCAAACGATTTCATCCTTGGGACAAAGCCCATTCGCGCGTCCTCCACTGTCCCAGTCGACGGCTCCGGCGGCTCCCGCGTTTGACCCAATCCTTTCCGGCTCCTATATTGGAACTTCGGGCATTCGCCCCTCGGATTCGTAATGCGTATTGCCTTCCTGGATTGTTTCTCCGGAATCAGTGGCGACATGTTTCTCGGCGCAGCCGTAGACGCTGGAGTCCCCTTGGAGAAGCTGCAAAACGTCGCCTCTGCCCTTGGCATCAACGCTGAGTTGGCATCCCGTCGTGTCGAACGCGGCGGTCTCGCTGCGACCAAGGTTGATGTCCTCATCAATGGCTGCGTCGACCTGCCCCGCGAAGTTTTCCATGAGCACGCTCACGCCGATCAGCACGAACACTCTCACGGATCTGCTCACACTCACGCCCACAACCATCGCGGCCTGCCCGAGATCCGGGAGATCATCGCCCGCGCCCCCATCAGCCCTGCCGCGCAGGCCTTCGCGCTCAAAGCCTTCGAACTGATCGCCCAGGCTGAGGCCAAGATTCACAACCGCCCGCCCGAGTCCATCCACTTCCACGAGGTCGGCTCCGAGGACGCCATCGTCGACATCGTCTGCTCTGCTGTCGCCGTCGAAGCCCTCGCCGTTGATCGCTGGTATTGCTCCGCGCTGAACGTCGGTTCCGGCACGGTACAGTGTGCTCACGGCATTCTGCCCGTGCCCGCCCCGGCCACCGTCGAGCTTCTCCAAGGCGCGCCCATCTTTTCTTCCGGCATCCCGAAGGAGCTGCTCACCCCCACCGGCGCGGCCCTCCTGCGAGCCCTCAACGTCCGCTTCGAACCGCTTCCGCCCATCACGCTTTCCGCCACCGGCTACGGCGCTGGAACTCGCGACTTCCCCGGCTCCGCCAACGTCGTCCGCCTGTCTCTAGGCGAAGCAAAAGCCGGGTGGCCCACATCTGCGCCAGCTTCATCGGCGCAAATGTGGGATGTAGATAACGCCGACTCCATTACCGTCCTCGAAGCCAATCTCGACGACATGAATCCCCAGCTTTTCTCCTACGTCCAGCAAAAGCTGCTCTCAGCCGGCGCCCTGGACGCCTTTGGCGTCCCTGTGCAGATGAAGAAAGGCCGTCCCGGCATCGTCTTCACCGTGCTTGCCGCACCCGCCCAAGCGGAGGCCTTGGCCCGCATCCTGCTCACCGAGACCACCACCCTCGGCGTCCGCATCCGCCACGAGCAGCGTCGCATTCTCCAACGTGAGCATGTCACCGTACAATCCCCTTGGGGGCCAATTCGGGTTAAACTCGGTCGGTTGCAGGGAGAGGTTGTAAACTGCGCTCCGGAGTTCGAGGACTGTCGCAGCATCGCCGAGTCCACTGGCGTGCCTCTTAAGACCGTATTGCAGGAGGCCTTGCGCCTCTATCTTGCGTCATCTGGGTCTTCCGCCAATGCTGCTGTTGATAACGCCAATTCCGGCGATGCCTCTAAAAGTTTCCAGTCTTGATTGAGAGATTCGTATGAGCGAACAACGCGAAAAGTTTTACATCACCACCCCGATCTATTACGTCAACGCGCGGCCTCACATTGGCCACACCTACACCACCGTGGTCTGTGACGCCATTGCCCGCCGCCACCGCATGTTGGGCCATGACACGCTTTTCCTCACCGGAACCGACGAGCACGGCCAGAAGATCGAGCGCTCCGCCGCCGCCGCCGGTAAGACTCCCCAACAGCTCACCGACCAGGTCAGCGGCGAGTTCCGCGCTCTCTGGGATCGCATGGGCATCAGCTACGACAAGTTCATTCGCACCACCAGCCCGGAGCACAAGCGCGGCGTGCAGGCCATGTTCACCCTGCTCCAGGAGCGCGGCTACATCTACAAGGGCTCCTACACCGGCCAGTATTGCGTCTTCGACGAGCTCTACGCCGACGAAAACACTCCCGGCACTCCCTGCCCGGTCTGCGGACGCATCACCGAAACCGTGCAGGAGGAGAACTATTTCTTCAAACTCTCGGCCATGGCTGAGCCGCTCCTCAAACTCTACGAGGAGAATCCCGGACTCATCTATCCGGAGACCCGGCGCAACGAAGTCATCGCCTTCGTCAAGGGTGGGTTGCGCGATCTCTCCATCTCCCGCACCACTTTTTCCTGGGGCATTCCTGTTCCCGGCGATCCTGCGCACGTCATCTACGTCTGGCTGGATGCGCTCTGCAACTACGCCACTGCCGTCGGCTTCGGCTCGTCCGATCCAGCCGACCAGGAGCGCTACCAGCATTACTGGCCTGCCGACGTTCACATGATCGGCAAAGAGATTGTCCGCTTCCACTGCGTCTATTGGCCGGCCTTCCTGCTCGCCGCCGCGCTCCCCATGCCCAAGCAGATCGTGGCGCACGGCTGGCTGCTCTTTGAAGAGAGCAAGATGTCCAAGTCGCGCGGCAACATCGTGCGCAGCGAGACCATTCTCGAAGTCCTCGGCGCCGATGCTCTACGCTACTTTCTCTTCCGCGAAATCGTCTTCGGCCAGGACGGATCGTTCTCGTTCGACGCACTCGTGCAGCGTTTCAACAGCGATCTCGCCAACGGCCTCGGCAATCTTGCCAGCCGCACGCTTTCGATGATCGGCCGTTACTTCCAGGGTGAGGTTCCCTATCCCAGCGCCACCATCGCCTTCACTCCTGCCGAGGCCGCCATCGCCAAACTCGCCGGGGAGACCATCGCCGAGTACAACCGTCTCTTCGAAGCCTTCCACTTTTCCCGCGCCCTGGAGTGCCTCTGGTCTCTGCTCAGCGCCGTCGATAAATACATCGTCGAGACGCAGCCCTGGGCCGTCGCTGAAAAAGAAAACGATCGCGATGCTCGCGCCCGTCTCGCCACCATTCTCTATACCTCTGCCGAGGCCTTGCGCATCATCACCGTGCTCGCCCACCCCATTATTCCGGACTCCACGGCGAAGATCTTCACCCAGCTCGGTCTCAGCAATATTGCCAAAACCGATCTCAATACCTTGCGATGGGGACAGTTGAACGTAGGTACCCGCCTGGGCCGGATCGAACCCGTTTTCCCACGCGCCGACAAGAGCGCGATTGAAAGGATGCAACAGATGGAAGAAGAACGTAAGAGCTCCGCCGAGACCGCAGCCGCCGGAGCCAACGGAGCCGCCACCACACCTGGAACCACTGCCACCGGAGCCACTGCAACCGCCATCGCCGAAGCACCTGCCACCCCGACATCGCCCGCCGCTGCACCGGCCGCGCCCGCCCCGGCCGACGCCCACATCACCATTGATGATTTCCTTAAGGTCGAGCTCCGTGTCGGCACCGTCCTCACCGCCGAAAAAGTAGAGAAGGCCGACAAGCTCCTGCGCCTCACCGTGGACATCGGCACCGAAGTTCGTCAGATCGTCGCCGGAATCGCCAAGGCGTATGCCCCCGAGACCCTGGTAGGACGCAAGGTGGTGATCGTCGCCAACCTCGCTCCCCGTAAACTTCGCGGCATTGAGTCGCAAGGTATGATCGTCGCCGCCTCTTTCGGAGAAGAAGGCCAGCCCGCCCTCGCCAGCTTCCTCGAAGATGTCCCCAACGGCGCCCGCTTAAAGTAAGAATGCCCGCTTAAAGAGTGCTCCTGCGCCTCATTCTAACCGCGCTTTTTGCGTTTAGAATGGGGCCTTTGACTCGAATCTTGTTCTTCGCTGTTGGTCTTGCTGTTGATCTTGTTCTGATTTTGTTTTTCTGTTTTTTATGGTGTCATCCTGAACGAAGTGAAGGACCCCTACGCGGATCAAATCGCCGGTGCGGTTCCAAGCTCTTCCATCACGATCGGTTTTGCAGTGTCGATTAGGGATCGACTTTCCAGAATCGGATTTCGCTCTTTCCGCCCATGTTCCTCGACTCGCACGCCCATCTCGACGGCTCACAGTTCGCCTCTGACCGCGATGCCGCGATCCAGCGCGCCTACGATGCTGGTGTCCGCGCCCTGCTCGCCATCGGCAACGGGGATGGCCCGGATGACGTTGCCTGCGCCATCCCCTTCGCCGAGCGCTACCCCTGGATCTACGCTTCCATCGGTGTCCACCCGCACGAGGCGCGCCTGCTCACTCCCGTCCACCTCGCCACCAACACCTGACGCAAAGGTCCGGCGCAGACCAGGAGGTCTCCGTGAAGGCAGTAGCGGGTGGCCACCCCGATGCCTCGCGCTTCAAACCGTGACTTGTAAATGTCGATGACGGAGTTCATCAATCCCGGTACGTTCGTGCTGGTCAGGATGGTGAATTCCCGGAAATAATCCAGCGCCGCGTGGGCAATTTGCGCCACCCGCTGCACCTCTTCCGCGGCCATCCTCAGATACTGATGTCCCTTCTCAGTGAGCGTGGCCTCTGACTCCACCAGATAGAGAAGATTCAGAACCGAATCCAGAGGATTATTGATCTCATGCGCGAGCGAAGCTGCTTGCCTGCTCTCTGCGGTGGGCAACGTCGAACGCCTTTGTGTCTCGATATACACCTACCCACCTGATTTCCGACGAAAAGTTATTACATACTTGGTACGATACCGGACATAACCCGATGGTTGTCCAAGGGTATAATAGTTCCACATCTTAATACGCATTTCTCTCGCCAGAGATGGCGGTTCATATGCGCGTCCAGATGCCGTTTTACGGCAAAGGAGCCTTATGAACTCGCCTCCAGGGCAGTACAAGAATCGCGTATTGGCAGCTCTCCCCAAAGCTGAAATCGACCGTCTCGCACCCCATCTCTCACCAGTCGACCTCAAAGTGCGAACCATATTGCTCGACGGTAACACTAGTCACGCCTATTTCATGGAAGAGGGACTGGCCTCCGTCGTCCTCACTCTGGCCAACGGTGCTACCGTCGAGGTCGGTGTCATCGGCATTGACGGAGTCGTCGGCATTCCTATCCTGCTAGGAGCTGACGGGATGCCCGGGGAGACCTTCATCCAGGTCGAGGGCTCCGCCTACCGCATCGATGCCCAGCGTTTAAGATCCGAATTCGAGCGCACTGGTCAACTCCGCAGCCACCTGCAAAAATACATGCTGGCAAACCTGATCCAGAGCGCACAGAACGCTGCTTGCAATCGTCTGCACACGATCAGTGAGCGCCTCGCCCGCTGGTTGCTTACCTGTCACGACCGCATCCAGTCCGACCATATGCCGCTTACTCACGAATTCTTGGGCCAAATGCTGGGTGCTCCCAGAACTACAGTCACGCTGGCCGCCGGTATGTTGCATGAGGCTGGACTGATTGACTACACCCGCGGCCACGTCACCATCAAGAACCGTGAAGGGCTTGAGCACGTCGCCTGTGAATGTTACGGAACCGTGCGCGACGAGTTCCGTCGTCTCGGCCTGCTCTAACTGTCTGTTACCGGACAGACACGCGCGTCAATGTGCACTATCATCAAATCCCTTAACAGACGACGTGTCTCGTAGAAGCTGAACATCCAAGGAGGCAGTCTGCGCTCTCCGACATAACTGAGATGCCACAGTGTGGCTAGAATAGCCGGATGTGATGATTACAAACGCAAGGCTCCGGATTTTGGTGGTCGACGATGACGCATCCGTTGCCGATACGATTTCCGATATTCTGCGCGAAACTGGCTTCGAAGTCACCACCTTCTACGATCCTCTTCACGTCGTGCAGCACGCGCTCGAATCTGAACCCCATGCGGTCGTCACCGACTATTCGATGCCAAACATGAATGGCCTCGAACTTGCCACTTGGCTGCAAAAGCTCTACCCGGCCTGCAAGATTGTCATCCTCACTGGGCAAGCGACAGTGGTTGCCGACCAACCGGCCGACAGCCTCAAATTCACCCTGTTGCAGAAACCGATCCCCCCACTCGCCTTGATCCAGGCGGTCCAGTAATCTGGAGAATCCATTGACCGCCACAAAAAAAACACTGGCACCTGGATTTTCTGAGACCGAAGCCATCGGAGGCGCTAAGCAAGGCGTCCCCGGCTGTTTCGAAACTCTCTATGCGATGCACAAAAGGCGTGTCTACTCCCTCTGTCTTCGCATGACCCAAAATGTGCAGGAGGCCGAGGATCTTACCCAGGACGCCTTCCTGCAGCTTTATCGCAAAATTGCAAGCTATCGCGGCGAGTCCGCGTTTTCCACCTGGCTGCACCGCCTTACGGTCAACACCGTTCTCATGCACCTACGGAAAAAGGTGCTCCCGGAGATCTCCCTCGACGAGACTCTGGACACCGACGAAGACGATGGCCCAAAGAAAGAGTACGGTGCCCAGGACGGCGTTCTCGCCGGCCTTGTCGACCGCGTCAACCTGCAGCGCGCCATCGATGGCCTTCCCCCTGGCTATCGAATCGTGTTCCTGCTGCATGATGTGGAAGGATACGAACACAACGAAATTGCCGAGATGATGGGATGTTCCATTGGCAACAGCAAATCGCAGCTTCACAAGGCGCGTACGAAGCTACGTTGGCTGATTCGAGTCTCCCCAAAGGCTGTCGCCTAGTCCTCACATTTCCCTTCTGAACTCGAAATTCAAAGATGCGGGAAGCGTAACTTTGTCATACACTAGGAAGCAATGGCCGCTGAAAACTCGTTTGACATTGTCAGCAACGTGGACCTGCCGGAAGTCACCAATGCTATCCAGCAGGCTCTCAAGGAAATCCATCAGCGTTACGACCTGAAGGGTTCGCACTCAGACATCCAGTTTGATGGCAAGGAAGAGATCGTTCTCACTTCCGCCGACGAATACAAGCTCAAGGCCGTGATTGACGTCTTGCAGTCCAAACTCGTCAAGCGCAATGTTTCTCTCAAGTCCCTGGAGTACGGCAAAATCGAGCCGGCCGCCAGCTCCACCGTCCGCCAGAAGGTCAAGCTTCAGCAAGGCATCGCCATCGAGAAAGCACGCGAGATCGTCAAGACCATCAAGGACTCCAAGAAGAAGGTGCAAGCCTCCATCAACGGAGACATTGTCCGGGTCACGGGCAAGGACCGCGACAGTCTTCAGGACATCATCGCACTGCTCCGCCAAACCGATTTTGGTATCGACATGCAGTTTACGAACTATCGCAACAATTGACCGGCACGCAACCCGGCCGTATTAGCCGCCGTGGAATTCAATCGAACTGTGTTAGGGTCCAATCTTGAACAGCTTGGCAGCAGCAACGGGCAAAGAGATCTTCGACCTCCTCCAGGAAGACCTGGCCGCCATCGAGCGCGAGTTCGGCGGCTACAGCGTGTCGAACGTACAGGCCATTACTGAGATTGGTGAATACCTGCGTCAGGGTGGAGGAAAGCGCCTCCGGCCGGCGCTGCTTCTGCTGGCCGCCAAACTACTCAACTATCAGGGACGCGGCGCGGTTCGTCTCGGGGCCGTAGTCGAGATCATTCACACCGCAACCCTGGTGCATGATGACATCATCGATGAAGCCGAAATCCGCCGTGGCCGCCCCTCGCCCAACACCATCTGGGGCAACCCCAAGTGCGTCCTCGCCGGGGACTGGCTCTACATGCAGGCCTTTCAGATCTCGCTGGAGGAGCGCAACCTCCACGTCCTCGATCTGCTCACCGATCTCACCAAGCAGATGGTCGAAGGCGAACTCCTGCAGATCGAGAAGCTCGGTTCGCTGATCACCCGCGACAGCCATCTCGATCTCATCTATCGCAAAACCGCCTGCCTCTTTGCGGTCTGCATGCAACTTGGCGCCGTCCTTGCGGGAGCCAACCAGGAACAGCAACTCCTCTTGCGCGAGTACGGCCGCGCCATCGGCATGGCCTTCCAGATCACTGATGACGTCCTCGACCTCACGGCCACCGAAGTGGTTCTCGGGAAGCCTGTGGCTAGTGACCTACGTGAAGGCAAAGCAACCCTGGCCGTCATCCACGCCCTCGAGCACTGCACCCCCGAGGAGCGCACACAGATTCAGACAGTCCTTGAGCAACGCGCCTTCAACGGCGTCACCCATCAGGACATCCTCGCCATCCTGACCCGTTACGAGTCCATCACCGCCGCCAACCGGGAGGCGGCAAAGTTTGCCGAGCACGCCGTCGCCCAACTCCAGTCCTTTCCCGAAAACGGATTCAAGCGCGCGCTTCTCTGGCTCCCCCAATTCGTCGTCTCACGTGAGAAGTAGCCTGGCTACTGAACCATTGACGGTTTAGGTACTGCCCTGACGATCTCTGTTTTTCGCCTGGTTAATGGTTCCACTCTCCTCAAACCATTGACCAGGTGGTCCATTCGTGATTCTAAAAGTTACCTGATCTGCCAATCGTTATCGGTGGGTGAAGAAAAAATGGGGCCTCGGCCCCATTCGATGCTTCGCGTTCTCTACTACCTACTGTCCTGTTCCCGAAAACACCACAGCCACAGTCTTCAGCAGAATTCTAATGTCGAGCCACAAGCTCCAATTCTCGACATAATAAGTATCGAGCGCAAAATAGGTTTCCGCGGATGGGTCGTTGCGCGCCTCCACTTGCCATAGTCCGGTGATTCCCGGCACGGCTTCCACCCGGCGGCGCTGTTTCTTCGTGTAGCGGGCATACTCGCTAGGCAGGCACGGACGCGGTCCGACCACGCTCATGTGCCCCGTAAGCACACTGAAGAACTGCGGCAACTCATCCAGACTGTAGCGCCGCAAAGCTCTTCCCAACTGCGTCACGCGCGGATCATTGGACATCTTGAACAGGTTGCCGCGCCGCTCATTCAGATGCAGCAAGGCACCTCGCAAGGAGTCCGCGTCTTTCACCATTGTTCTGAATTTTAGAAAACGGAATCGTTTGCCATTTCTACCAATCCGTTCGGAAACATACAGAATCGACCCCTCGGAATCCAGCTTCACGAGGATGGCAATCATCAGCAATACAGGGGAGATAACGACTAACGCAAGCAGGGAGAAGACAATATCAAAGCCACGTTTTGCAAATCGTTCGAGATGAAAAGTCCAAGACCTCTCGCTATTCTCTAGCGATGAGCCCTGTCTGACCTCTCGCGAAGATGCAAAACTTCCCACGGATAAAGCTCCACACTTTAGGTCAACCGCAAAGGTCAAAATCCCTGGGGGAGGGTCGAAAACGAGTCTTGGCTTTCTTACGCCTGCCAGACCAGATGGCCCAGCAGAATCAACATGGCTCAATGAAATCAGAGTAGCACAAGCTTGCCCGGCTCATCCAGAGTTGTCTGCGTAAAACTTCCTCTTTAAGCTCTGAACTCCTCTTGAATCTAGGATTCCTTCGCCCAAAGAGCTTCATCTAGTTAATATCCCCTATGAGTCCAAGTGGGCAGGTACGCAGTTGAGAATGCAAATTACAAAATCTACCCCTCACGTCATAATCATCGGTGGGGGCTTCGCTGGACTTTATGCCGCGCTCTCTCTTTCCAAGGCAGACGTTCGCGTTACTCTCATTGATCGCCGCAATCACCATACATTTCAGCCCCTTCTTTACCAAGTTGCTACCGCGGCACTTTCTCCCGGTGAGATCGCCTACCCGATCCGCCACATATTTCGGGACAAGGAGAATATCTCGGTGCTGCTGGCCGAGGCGACGGGTATCGATCTCCAGCGCCGCAAGGTTCAACTCGATGCGGATGAGCTTTTCTATGACTACCTAATCATGGCCGCCGGTGCTACCCATGCGTACTTTGGACATCCCGAGTGGGCCGCCTACGCTCCTGGACTGAAGACCATCGAAGATGCCATCGAGATCCGCCGCCGCATGTTGCTGGCATTTGAAATTGCCGAGCGTCGTGCCCGCCTGAATCATGCGCCCGAGCGCATCAACTTTGTTGTGGTGGGGGCCGGCCCAACCGGAGTTGAACTGGCCGGTGCACTCGCCGAGATCGCCCAGCACGTTTTGGCCTCAGACTTTCGTTCGATCGATCCCCGGAGCACCCGGATCGTTCTCGTAGAAGCCGGGCCCAGAATTCTTCCTGCATTTGCCAAAGAACTCTCCGGCTCGGCGGTGCGCCAGTTGAATAAGCTCGGGGTCGAGGTCATGACGGGTAAGGCAGTCACCAACATCGACGAGACCCACGTCTATCTGGGCGATCAATCCCTGCCCGCGTCGGTTGTGCTCTGGGCCGCAGGAGTTTCGGCCTCCCCACTCGGACAGCTTCTTGGAGTCCCCACCGACCGCGCCGGACGCATACACGTCGAACCCGATCTGACCATGCCGGGACATCCCGAGGTCTTCATCCTCGGAGACTTGGCTTCAATCCTTCAAAAAGACGGGAACCCGGTTCCCGGTGTTGCTCCCGCTGCGATCCAAATGGGCCGGTTTGCCGCCGCTTCGATCAAGGGCGATCTTCGCGGAGAGGCTCGCAAAGCGTTCGTTTACCACGACAAGGGCAGCCTGGCAACCATTGGCCGCTCCTCGGCCATAGCGGATGTCAAAGGCTTCAAGATGTCTGGCTATATTGCATGGCTCACCTGGCTCTTTGTCCACGTGCTGTTTCTCCTCGGCTTCAGCAACCGCATCCAGGTTCTATGGGAGTGGTTCTGGGATTATGTCACGTTCCAGCGAGGCGCTCGCCTGATCACCGGGCAGAGCCGTTCCATCGTTCCTCTCGCACCTGGCGTGATCCACGAGCAGCGTGTAACGGAAGCGGAGGCTCAAACGCGCAAAGCCAGCTAGGCTCCCGCCACCTTTCCACTAACCGATTCAGAGCAGCTCTCGCGGGCGGTCAGAGATGTCGGCAAATCGCAAAGCAAAGGAAAGCGCGCCCCACTCGGAGGCGCGCGGTTACTGCGGAATCTCAACTATAGCTTTTCGTAGAACTCACAGGCCGAGCAGGAGATGAAGACGCCGCCCGGAACATTGCGCTCACGATCCTTTACCCGCTTGACGATCCGGGTGGGCTTGCCACACTTCGGACAGTTGGTGCTCTTGGAGGTGTCCATCACCTTCTTGCGATCACCTGTTTTTGCAATCTTAGCCAATTTATAAACTCCTATCTGGGCCGGCGCGAGGCTCGGCGGAATTGCTCTGGCAGGACATGGGATACCGCGCAAGAACTCTTGCGGGCCTTCTGCCCGGACACCACCCAGGAAGCTTTCGCTTGCACCGGAACCCGCGGCAGCGGGACGTGCCGGGAATGCAGCACCGTCATACACACCACCGGGTAGCCTTTTGATTGTATATCAATCAGATGAAGCCGGTTCATCTATGCGCTTCAGCCAATCGACGTTGTGCGATGCAATTCGAACGAGAATCGCGCGGCAAAGAAACAGGCCACGGTTTATGTGGCCTGGAATCGTAATGAATCGGCAAAGCTAGATCGTTTGCCTTACGTCAAATCTTTCTGGCAGCAGTTCAACAGGTTGCAGCTCCGGCTGACGATAACGCGAGCGGATCACGCTTTTCATCGTCAGCGTAAATCAATTCCCTCAGCTTTTGGAGAAGAAGCGGCAGAGCCGCTTCGATGTTGGGAGACAGGTGAGTAGCGAAGTCAAAGCTCTTACCCGCCACCGAAATCAACATCGCTTTGGGAGCGTGTCCGAAGAGGATTCCGGCATTCGATAACAAGGTCTCCATGGTTAGGGTGTGGATGAACACTCCACTCGCCAACCCCGCAGGCTTCACCTCAGTCACCTCGACCGAACCCGGTACGCCGCCAGCTCTGGCGTCCAGGAAGACAAGCAGGTCGATGTGCGAGATGTCTTCGGCCAATTCCGGTAACAGCTCCTGAACCACCATGACCTCGACTGTAGAGTCTTGATTCATGGCTTCGAACTCCTCAGCAGCACGAATACCGATGCCGTCGTCTCCGCGATACGGATGTCCTAGACCGACTACCAGAACCCTCCTCGGTTTCACGTTAGTTACTCGCTTCTTCCGATACGCTGTTGCAGGCTGCCATCGGCGTTCAGAACGTCGACGACCAAAGCCATCGTTCCGTCCGCATGGGTTGCGCAGCTCAAGCACGGATCGAAGGAACGAATCACGCCTTCCATCCGGTTCAGCATACCTTCCGTCACGGTCTTGCCGGAGATGAACTTATCGGCGGCCTGCCTGAGGCCCTTGTTCATCGCCTGGGTGTTATGTGCGGTGGCAACAATCAGGTTTGCGCCGGTCATCATGCCGTTCTTGTCCACCTTGTAGTGGTGAATCAGCGTGCCTCGCGGAGCTTCGACGATGCCGACGCCCTCGGTCTCATTGGCCTTGGCTTCGGCTCTCACATCCGTATCCAGAATGCTGCGATCCTCGAGGATTTCATTGATGCGCTCGAGCGCGAAAATGATCTCGATCAGGCGGGCATAGTGGTTATGGAAGGAGCTGGACACCACATTACCGTAAGCCTTGCGGAAGTCCGCCAGAGCCTTATCGGCGAGTGGCGTACCGCACTGCTTGGCAAGATTCAAGCGGGCGGCCGGACCAACGCGATACAGACCTTCCTGGAATCCGTTCGGCCGGTAATAGGTGGGCTTCATCCAGCTGGACTCATCCACGTTCTCGCCGACTACGGTGGCGTAATCTTCCGGCTGAACATGATCGACCACGGTGTTGCCGTAGGAGTCGATGACCTTCAACCAGCCTTCATTGCGCCGACGGGAGCCGTACAGACAGAGATTCCCGTCCTTCCGCGTGATGCCCATGAACATCGAGGGGAAGTTGGAGAACGTCGCAGCCTCGTCAGCGAACTTCGACACGATGCCCTGGAAGAACGCCAGCGTGCGGGTAGCGATATCCATCGCTTCCGGAAGTCCCTTCAGAATCTCATCGCGCTTCTCTGCGGTGAGCGCTTCGGAAACACCACCGGGAACGATCCAGGGGGTGTGAATGCGCTTGCCGCCGAGAATTTCGATAACATGCTGTCCCCACTTGCGCAGGCGAATACCGTCCAGCGCGACAGCGGGATGAACCGCAGCCAGGCCGAATACGTTGCGTTCCGCAGGATCCGAATCCCAGCCCAGCAGGAAGTCGGGGGAAGACAGATGGAAGAAGCTGAGCGCATGCGACTGCGCCATCTGCGCCAGGTGAACTACGCGGCGGAGCTTTTCCCCGGTCTCGGGGATTCGCACACCCATAATCTCGTCGCAAGCTTTCGCTCCGGCAAGCAGGTGGCTGGTGGGACAGATACCGCAGATGCGTGCTGTGAGGGACGGCATTTCCGAGAACGGCCGGCCTTCGCAGAACTTCTCAAACCCGCGGAACTGCGCGATATGCAGATGCGCGTCCTGCACAATACCTTTGTCGTCGAGCTGGATCGTGATCTTCCCATGCCCTTCGACCCTTGTAATACCATCAATTTTAATCGTCTGCATGAGAGCTCCTAATTACCGAAGCGAGCTTTGTTGGTCAGATCAGGTATCCGACCAGCCAACACCTCGCTCAGAACGAAATAGATCAGATCAGCCGATGGAGGGCAACCGGGGATGAACAGGTCGACCGGCACAACCTCGTGCAAGGGAACCACTTTCGGTTCCAACATCGGGATTACTTTTGTCGGCGGTCCTGGATTCATGGTCACGTTATCCACGTAACCCCGGTCCAGAACATCCTTCAGAAGGAAGTTATTGCGCATCGCCGGAACATTGCCGGTCACTGCACAGTCGCCCAGCGCCACCAACAACTTGGTTTTGCTGCGCACCATCTTGATCTTTTCGACGTCTTCCTCATTGGCGACCGCACCCTCAACCAGCGTGAGATCAACATTGTCGGGAAACACCTTGGGATCCACTACCGGGCTGTACAGCAACACAATCTTGCCGGCAATTTCCACTAGTCGCTCATCAAGATCCAGAAACGACATGTGGCAACCCGAGCAGCCGTCTAACCAAAGCGAAGCTACGCGTGCCTTTGTCATCGACCTCTCCCTTCGCGCATCTGTTCGAGGTACGGGAGGAACTCCGCCTTAACCATCTCCGACACGCCTTTGCCCTTTTCGCTGAGTGCGCCAACCGGGCAAACCTTCACACACTTGCCGCAATTGGTGCAGGTCTGCGATTCGCCCCAAGGCTCGCGCAGATCGGTAATTGTCCGGGTGCTGATGCCGCGACCAGCCAAGTCCCACGTGTGTGCGCCTTCAACTTCGTCGCAGACGCGCACGCAACGGGCACACAAAATGCAACGATTGTGGTCAACCACGAACCGCGGATGCGAACCGTCTACCTCACACTTCACATGCAGGTACGGCACCGTCATGTGAGTGACACCGAGTTCCTGCGCCAAGGACTGCAGTTCGCAATGTCCCGAAGAGACGCACACCGCGCAAACGTGACTACGCTCGGTGAACAGCAGTTCAAGAACCAACTTGCGAAAATCCTGCAATTTTTCTGAGTTGGTGGTGACTTCCATACCTTCCTGCGCCTGAGTTACACAAGCGGGCAGGAGTTTATTGTTTCCCTTGATCTCGACGACACACAGGCGGCAGGCGCCAAGACCCGACAAACCTTCCAAGTAGCAGAGGGTCGGAATATTGATGCCGTTCTCGCGTGCGACTTCGAGGATGGTCTGATTCTCAGCGGCACTCACATCCTTGCCGTCGATCTTGAGCGTTTTTACCTGATATTGATTTGGCTCTGGCATTTGTCAGTCCTCCTCACTCACCGGCCTTGGGCAGAGCCGGTTCGGGCTTGCCGCAAGCGCACTTGCCTTGGGTACAGGTCTTATCGGTGATGTGCTTCTCATACTCATGGCGGAAGTACTTTGTCGTACTGATGACCGGATTAGGAGCAGTCTGGCCGAGACCACACAGAGCAGTGGCTTTGACCATCGTGCCAAGGCGTGCCAGGGTGTCGATGTCGGAGGGGTGGCCCTCGCCTTCGCTGATGCGTTCCAGCATGCCATGCATTTGCGTGGTACCGACACGGCACGGGACGCACTTACCGCACGATTCGTCGCGCACAAAGTCCATAAAGAACTTCGCTACGTCAACCATGCAGGCAGTCTCGTCCATGACGATCATTCCGCCGGAGCCCATGATGGAGCCCACGGAAGCCAGCGACTCGTAGTCCACAGCCATATCCAGGAACTGCTCAGGGATGCAACCGCCCGAGGGACCACCCGTCTGAACCGCCTTGAACTTGCGGTCATTCGGAATACCGCCGCCCATCGAGAAGACGATGTCATGCAGTTTCATACCCATTGGGATTTCGATCAAGCCGGTGTTATTGATGTCGCCGGCAAGCGCGAATACCTTGGTACCCTTGCTCTTTTCGGTACCGATCGAGGCGTACCAGTCGCCGCCCTTGCGGAGAATCGGGGCAACGTTGGCAAAGGTTTCCACGTTATTCAACAGCGTGGGGGAATGGTTCAGACCAGAGTAGGCCGGGAACGGAGGACGTGGACGCGGAACGCCGCGCTTGCCTTCCACCGAGGCGATCAGGGCAGTCTCTTCGCCGCAGACAAACGCGCCGGCGCCAAGACGAATTTCCACCGTGAAGTTAAACGTGGAATCGCCAATGTTGTTGCCCAACAGACCCAGTTTTTCCGCCTGCTTAATCGCAATCTTCAGCCGTTTCACGGCCAGAGGATACTCTGCGCGGCAATACACATAACCGGTGCTGGCGCCTACCGCATAAGCGGCAATTGCCATACCTTCGAGCACGCGATGAGGATCGCTTTCCAGAACCGAACGGTCCATGAACGCGCCTGGATCGCCTTCGTCAGCGTTGCAGATAACGTATTTCTGTGCCCCTGGCGCCTTGGAGACCATCGACCACTTCAGGCCGGTAGGATAACCGCCGCCGCCGCGTCCACGCAGACCGCTCTTGATGAGTTCCTGAACAACATCTTCACGAGTGCGGCTGGACAAGCAGGTAAGTAGAGCCGAGTAACCATCGGCGGCAATGTAATCTTCAATTCTCTCAGGATCGATTTCGCCGCAATTTTCCAGGACGATCTTCTGCTGGGAGGCGAAGAACGGAAGCGCGGGCGAAAGCGCAAACTCGGGTACCGGCTTGCCATCGAGGTTTTCGAGAATCGCACCCAGAGCCTCGGTATCATCTGCCTTCAGGCTCTGATAATAGGTATGCTGCGGTTCGGTCAACACGAGCGGACCACGGGCGCAAAGCCCCATGCATCCCACACCCTTGACCTTGACCTTGTCTTCGATACCGCGCTTCTTGACCTCAGACTGCATGGCCTTCAAAACTTGATCGCTGCGTAGCGAGAGACAGGCTGCAGCGACGCAAACGTTGACCTTGTGAGGAATGCTTTTCTGTTCCTGGCGTTCTTTCTCGGCTAATTCCCGGAGTTCATCAAGCGTCATGGCCCATCCACCTCCGGATCTGATTTTTTACGTCCTCAGGCTGCGCCTTCGGAATTACATCGCCGTCATAGACCACGGCGGGGGCAAGACCGCAGGAACCGATACAACGGGCGGCGACTACGGAAACTTTATTGTCTGCCGTTGTTCCACCAGCTTTCACATGACCCACTTCTTCAATCGCCCGCAATAATTCGCCGGCGCCCCTGACGTAGCAGGCCGTGCCCATGCAGACCACGCAGGTGTGTTCACCGGCAGGCTTAAGGCTGAAGAAATGGTAAAAAGTTGCGACACCGTACACCTTGCTCAACGGAAGACGTAGCGAAGCGGCTACGAAGCGCATGGAATCATCATCGAGAAATCCGAATACTTCCTGCACCGAATGTAAGACTTCAATGAGAGCGGAGGAATCGCTCCCGTGACGACGCATTGTAGCCATCACGGATTTCCAACGCTTGTCGTCGGAAGGAGGCGGCACAGATGCCGTATACGCCTTCATGGATACTCCTTTCAATTTGGACGGTTGCCCGGCACGCGACCAGAATCGCACCGGTTTACTTTCGCGGCGGGGCCGCATAAAACGATTATTCTTTAGGCGGTTATCTCTTAATAGGTCCACTCGTACGATTAGGGTATTGCACCTCAATACTGCCCGTGCGAAAACTTTTCGTCTGTGATGTGGGTCACGTGTGAACATGACGCTTAGAGACTGAGGTCTCGGCAAAAGCGCTCAACAATATCTAGCGTTATCTTGTGTTCAGCGCGGTCGGGTGTGATTCGGAGGAATTTGGGTACGTGTTTTAATCTGCTCCCTGCCCTGTCTCACATTTCTTCTTCATCAGCTCGCAGGAGGAATTAATGCCTTCGCCTTAAGTCGCCCTTGGGCCTTGTGGAGTATTGGCTGCGCCGGGTGCCGTGCAATTAAAAACCCCACTCCGGGATGCCCATGCGGGCTTGGAGTGGGGTTGGTGTTTATCCACGGTATTTATTCTTCGGTACCCTTGAGTTTACTGATGACTGCAAAGTCTTCCAGAGTGGTGATGTCTCCTTTGACTTCGCCGCTGGTGGCGAGTTCACGGAGTAGGCGGCGCATGATTTTTCCGGAGCGCGTCTTCGGCAGTTGCTCGGTGAAGCGAATGTCATCAGGCTTGGCCATGGAGCCAATTTCCTTCGCTACCCAGGCACGTAGTTCGTCCTTCAGCGCGGGCGTGGCGGGGACTCCAGTTTCCAGGGTCACAAAGGCTGCCACCGCCTGCCCCTTGATGTCATCGGGACGGCCGACAACGGCAGCCTCGGCGACCTTGGGGTGAGCAACCAGAGCGGACTCGATCTCCATGGTGGAGAGGCGGTGTCCGCTTACGTTGAGCACATCATCCACACGGCCCATCACCCAGATGTATCCATCCTTGTCGATACGTGCGCCGTCTCCGGTGAAGTACACGCCCGGAATGTCCGACCAGTACTGCTTTACATAGCGCTCGGGGTCGCCGAATATGGTGCGCGCCATGGCAGGCCAGGGCTGCTTGATGACGAGATAGCCGCCGGAGCCGAGCGGAACCTTGTCGCCTCCGCGATCGACCACCTCGGCGATGATTCCAGGAAATGGCCGGGTCGCCGAGCCTGGTTTGGTGGCAATGGCGCCGGGTAGCGGAGAGATCATAATGCAACCGGTCTCAGTCTGCCACCAGGTATCGACAATCGGACAGCGCTCCTTGCCGATGACTTCGCGATACCACATCCAGGCCTCGGGATTGATCGGTTCGCCGACCGAGCCAAGCAGGCGCAGGCTGCTGAGATCGTGACGGTTGGGATACTCATTGCCCCACTTGATAAAGGTGCGGATCGCGGTGGGCGCGGTGTAGAAGACGCTGACCTTGTATTTCTCGATGAGCGCCCAGAAGCGGTCGAGATCAGGATGGTTCGGCGCCCCTTCGTACATCAGCGTAGTTGCGCCGTTCTGTAACGGACCGTAGACGATATAGCTGTGCCCGGTGACCCAGCCGATGTCCGCTGTACACCAATAGATGTCCTCTTCCTTCAGGTCGAAGATCCACTTGGTCGTGATATAGGTTCCAACAGAGTAGCCCCCAATCGTGTGGACGATGCCCTTGGGCTTGCCCGTGGAGCCGGAGGTGTAGAGAATGTAGAGCGGATCCTCGCTATCGAGCGGCTCAGCGGGACAGGTGGGCGCGGCCTTGGCCATGAGTTCGTGCCACCAGTGATCGCGGCCGGGTTGCATGTTGATCTGCGCTCCGCTGCGCTGATAGACCACAACGCTCTTGACCGAAGGACAGCTGGCAAGCGCTTCATCGACCGTGGCCTTTAGGGGAAATTGCGCTCCGCGCCGCCATGATGCGTCCTGCGTAATGACAACACTGGACTGCTGATCGTTCACCCGATCGACAATGGCGTTGGCGGAAAAGCCTCCGAAGATGACCGAGTGCACGGCGCCGATGCGGGCGCAGGCCAGCATGGCAATGGCAAGTTCCGGCACCATGCCCATGTAGACCGCTACCCGATCTCCTTTGCCGACGCCAATATCTTTGAGAGCGTTGGCGAAGCGCTCGACCTCGGCGAGCAACTGGGCGTAGGTCAGCGTGCGAGTGTCGCCGGGCTCACCCTCCCAGAGGATCGCGACCTTGTCGCGACGCGATGAGTTGGCGTGACGGTCGAGGCAGTTGTAGGAGAGATTGATCTTGCCTCCGACAAACCACTTTGCCCACGGTGCATTCCACTCGAGAACCTTGGTCCAGGGCTCAAACCAATGTAGTTCCTGAGCGATTTTGCCCCAGAAGGCTTCCGGATTCTGGGCCGCCTCGGCGTAGATGCGCTCGTATTCGGCGAGGCTCTTGATATGCGCCTTGGCGCTGAACTCCGCCGGGGGTGGGAATACGCGGTGCTCCTGCAACATCGAGTCAATGTTGACGCCATGCACTAACGGTGTGTTCGCCATGCGTGCTGCTTCCTCCGTAAAAGGCGGGGCTCGCGCCCCGCATGAAAACCGCTACTCCTGCCGCGAACGATGCCGCGCGGCTACTGCTCCAGGGTTGAAATGTCACCGATCTCCTGCCCGGTTTCCTTGGCCTTCAGGTAGCGGCGCATGATTTTGCCGGAACGCGTCTTCGGCAATTGGGTTACGAACTCGAGAGCCGATGGGGTGGCGATCGGGCCTAGTTCGTGGCGCACATGCTCGATCAACGCAGCAGAGAGGGTGTCACTAGCCTCCTGCCCGGAGCGCAGAAGCACAAAGACTTTGATGCATTCGCCTTTCATTGCGTCTGGAATGCCGATGGCCGCAGCCTCCCCTACCGCGGGATGCGAAACCAGGGCGGACTCAACTTCGGCAGTGCCGATGCGGTGGCCTGCGACGTTGAGCACATCATCGGCGCGGCCCAGGACCGCAATGTATCCGTGTTCGTCCTTGAGGGCCAGGTCCCCGGTGACGTAGGCTCCCTCGATCTGCTGCCAGTCGCGCTCGTAGCGAGGATTGTCATTCCATGCGGTGCGCATCATGTGCGGGAATGGACCGCACAGAACCAGACGTCCGCGCTCATTCACTCCGACCGGTTTACCCGCGCCGTCGACGACATCGGCGGTGACCCCGGCCAGCGGAATGCCAGCCTTGCCCGTACGATAGGGCATGGTGACCGGCGTACCCAGGGTGGGACCACCGAGCTCGGTCTGCCACCAGTTGTCTACGACATAGCCCCACTTGCCGTCACCGGCGAGATAGGTTTGCGCCCAATGCCATGCTTCAGGATTGAGCGGCTCACCCGCGCAGGCGATGACCCGCAACGAAGTGAGATCATGAGCGGCGGGCAATTGCTCTCCGTAACGCATGAACATGCGGATCGCCGTCGGCGCGGTAAACATCTTGGTGACGCCGTAACGCTCGACGATCTCCCAGGCGATTCCAGGATTGGGGTAGTCGATGGCGCCCTCGCGAAAGATGGTGGTGACTCCGGCGCAGAGCGGGCCATAGACGATGTAGCTGTGGCCAACCACCCACCCGATATCGGAGGTACACCAGAAAAGATCGCGCGGGCCCACGTCAAAGAAAGTGCGAAGGTGATAGGTGATGCCCACCATGTATCCGCCGTGCACGTGGACGACGCCCTTCGGGCGTCCGGTGGTCCCGCTGGTGTAGAGAATGAATAGGGGATCTTCGGCATCCATCTCTTCCGCAGGACTCTCGGAGGAGAACTTGAGGAGGTCGTAATAGTTGACCTCGCGGGAGTCCTTCGTTTCGTAGCTCACCGCGCACTGGGGGACGACCTCACAGCTCCCCCCGCACCGGGGGACGACAATGATGTGCTCCACCGTGGTAACGCCGTCGAGGGCCTCATCCACAATAGACTTGAGAGGCACAATTTTGCCGCGGCGAACTCCAGACTCCCCGGCGATGATAACCTTGGCCTGCGCGTCGGTGATGCGGTCCCGCAGCGCCGTGTGGCCGAGTCCGGCATAGACGACGGAATGAATGGCACCCACGCGGGCGCAGGCCAGCATGGAAACCACGCCCTCAATGGTGAGCGGCATATAAATGATGACTCGGTCTCCCTTGCCTACGCCGAGCGAGCGCAAACCGTTGGAGAAGCGGCAGACCATGCGGTAGAGTTGGCCGTAGGTGATCACCCGCTCGGAACCATCCTCCCCGAGCCAGATGTAGGCGACACGATTAAAGCGGTCGCTTTTGGCGTGCCGATCCAGAGCACTGAGGGTAATGTTCGTCTTTCCGCCGACAAACCATTTGTGATGCACCCCATCCCATTCGCGCACCTTGTCCCACTTTCTGGTCCAGGTAAAGTTCTCGGCCTCGGCAGCCCAAAAGGCCTCGGGGTCCTGAATGGAGCGTTCGTACTCGGCGCGGTAGTCCTTGACATTGGCTTCGCGCTGTACGATCTCGGGCGCGTCGTAGGAGAACGCGGGAGAAATCGCCTCTGGCTTTACTGGACTGCTCATAAGAACACCCCTTGGCAGAATTTTGAAGCGGAATCGTTAAGGTCCCAGATACTGAGAAGCTTTACAACCCGTGAATACAAAGCTGCGAGCGCCATCGAACTCGCCTTGAGCGTGCCCGGCATCATATCAAATCCCGGGCGGCGGAGGTGAAATGAAATTTCTCCTCCGCCGTACGGTCGACAAGACTAGGCCGCCGTTGCCCTTTCGGAGCCGAGTCCGGTGTTGGCCCGGACTTCGAGTTCTTCGAAGCGCTGAACGGAATGGGGATCTTTCGCTCCGAGAAGCGTCCCTAGTAGAGCTGCGGCGAAGCCAATGGGAATGCTGAGCAGACCGGGGTTCTCCAATGGAAAGATGGGCGCATGCTGGATGGCATGGCGCGCGGGACCAACCACGGTTACCGCATCGATCCCCATGACGCTGGGCCCGATGAGAATAAGGATGATCGAGGCCAGCAATCCAAAGAGCAGACCGCAGACCGCTCCGGAAGTGTTGAAGCGCTTCCAGTAAATCGAAAACACAATCACCGGAAGATTGGCCGAAGCCGCAACCGCGAACGCCAGGGCAACCAGAAATGCTACGTTGGCCGTTGGCCCCAGGACAATCGCAATCGCAATGGCAATCGCTCCGACGACAAAAGCAGCAATCCGAGCAACTAGGCGCTCCTCGCCCGGGGAACGCTCGACGCCAGCGTGAATAACATTGGTCCACACATCATGCGCAAACGAGGTGGAGGCGCTGATGGTGAGTCCGGCAACCACGGCAAGAATGGTGGCGAAGGCGATGGCGGAGATGAATGCGAAGAAGACATCTCCGGCAACCATTTTGGCCAGCAAGGGCGCGCTCATGTTATTGCCGCCATTCTTGGCAATAAAATCGCGGCCGACGATGGTCGCCGCTCCGAAGCCGAGAAACGTGGTCATGATGTAGAAGCTGCCGATGATGACCATCGCCCAGACGACGGAGTGCCTGGCGGTCTTGGCGTCCGGCACGGTGTAGAACCGCACGAGGATATGGGGCAGTCCGGCGGTGCCAAAGATAAGCGCCATGCCGAGCGAGATCAACTCCAGCGGACCATAAGGCGGCTTGAAGCGCAGGCCCGGGGTCATGAAGTCCTTAACTACGAGTTTGCCATCAGCGCTGTGATAGCTGACCTGAGAGATGGCACGGAAGAACTCGACGAGGCTGAAATGGAAGTGAGCCAGCACCAGAATACTGAGGAGGATGGTGCCGCCCATGAGCAGTACTGCCTTGATGATCTGTACCCAGGTGGTCGCCAACATACCGCCAAAGACGACATAGACGATCATCAATATTCCAACCCCAGTGACCGCGGTCGTGTAGCTGATGTGGCTGCCCTTGAGCAGCAAAGCCACCAGCGCTCCGGCGCCGACCATCTGCGCAATCATGTAGAAGGTGCTGACGGTAAGCGTGCTGATTGAAGCCATGGCGCGGACCGGACGGGGATTCAGGCGGTAGGCGAGCACGTCCGCCATGGTGTACTTGCCGGCGTTACGCAAGGGCTCTGCGACGATGAGCAACACGGTAAGATATGCGACCAACCAGCCGACCGAGTACATGAAACCGTCATAGCCGAAAAAGGCGATGAGCCCGGCGATACCGAGAAACGAGGCCGCACTCATGTAGTCTCCAGCCACCGCGATGCCGTTCTGCCAGGCGGTAATCTGACGGTTGGCGGCAAAGAAACTGGCCGAGGAACCAGAACGCCGCGATGCCCATGCAGTGATGCCGAGAGTGATGGCAATGAAGGAGAGAAACAACACCAAAGTCACATCGAGGTGCATGGCTAAAGTCCTCTCTTTCCAGCCTGGTTTAAGTCATACCCCTCGCGCTTGAGGGTTTCGAGGATGTGGGCGCCGAACTTGTCAAACTTGCGGGCTACACGGACGTATGCGAAGGCGATGCCCCAGGCGACAAAGAACTGCGAGAGCGCAAAAAGATAGGCCAGGTTGACCGGACCTAAGACCTTGCGGCTCATGAACTCCGGAGCGTAACCAACGAGCACCGGTAAAGCAAAATAGTAGACGACAAAGAAAACTGTCATCGGAATCACAAACTCCTTTTTGGCCAAAAGAAGCAGGCGGAATTCATCCATCTCCTCTACCCTGTCCCACTTGGACTTTTCCGCCCCAAACTTTGCCGCCCCGGTCTTTTCCCACCTGCTGTCGTCGTTCGCTCTTGGCAGTGTTGCCATTGCATCTCCTCCTAAGTTTGGACGGAGCCTAGGCTCCGCGCATAATGCCAATACATTAAAGACCGAGCTAATAGAGAACTGGATTCCAAAAAGACAGTGGCATAGCGGGTTGCCCAAAATAGCTGGATTATTTGATCCAGAAGCGGGAAACTAGGCTGCCCCTGTCGCAAAGGAAAAGCGCCGATTGTCAGTGGCAACTTAATACGTAAGGAACTGGCGCGCATCTACGTATGGTTGAGTTGAGATGCCGGATTTGGAAGATCCTAGAGGTGGCGGAAGTTCATACCGCCGGAGTGACCGTCGATGCAGGCAAATTACCCGGTTTAAGAACTGGATCATGCTTCGCGAGGGAGGTTGGTACGTGGAGGCGGAGTCTACGATAGTTATCACAAGCGGAATGTGATATAAGTCACTTTCAGGATATCCGTCGTGCGACCTGCGATGGCGATTTCCGGGCTGGTGCGGAACTGCACGGTTTCGACGGTGGTGCGAAGCGAACTGGGCTTCCAAATATGAAAGTGTTACCATAAAGTAACTTAGGGGAGGCTGCCTTGGGATCACCATACGGCTTGGAACTGGTTGAGAATTGCCTGATATGTAAGCTGCGCACCGACAGCTTTTTTTGCGGTCTCCCCAAGGATTCTCTGGAAGCATTTGAAAAGATTAAGTTTACTGCGGCCTATCCAGCTGGAGCGGTGCTGTTTGTGGAGGGTCAGTCTCCTCGCGGCATTTATATGTTGTGCAAAGGGCGGGTTAAGCTCTCGACAACATCGAGCGATGGAAAAACACTCATATTGAAAATCGTGCAACCGGGTGAAGTACTTGGCCTACACGCCACGGTTTCCAATACTCCCTATGAAATCACCGCTGAGTCGGGACAACCCTGCCAGTTGAACTTCATCAAGCGAGAGGATTTCCTGCGTTTTCTGCAACAGCATGGAGACGCCTGCCTGAAGGCCGCGCAACATCTGAGTCGGGACTGCCAATCCGCTTATCAGCAGATTCGCTCGCTGGGACTGTCGCACTCGGCACCGGAGCGGTTGGCACGGTTGCTGCTGGAGTGGTCGCACGGTGAGGGCGCTGATGAGGCGGGAATGCGCATTAAGGTTGCTCTGACCCACGAGGAGATCGCACAGATCATTGGGACCTCGAGGGAGACCGTCACGCGCACCCTTGCGGATTTCCGCAAGAAGCAAATTGCCGTACTGAAGGGTTCAACCCTGATGATACGGAACAAACCGGCGCTGGAGAGACTGGTCGGCGCGTAGCGTTTGGGAAGAGCTCCCGAAGAAATCTTGCCACCTGAGACGAGTTTTCCTGTTTTGGGAGGTTTATTTTGTAAACATTCTCCGCAATGTCCGCATTAGACATCTACTTATTTCTTCAACACTGTGGCGATTTTGTTCGCATTCCTGTTGTGTAATGCAACAATTTGTATCCCAAACCATTTTTCGCCGCACGTCGCGATGTGATGCACATCACGGTGATAAACAACTAGCAGGTACATTCTTGCTTCGCATCTTATATCTGATTTTTTGTCAGCGTACCGATGCAAGCTTCAGCTTCTATGGCCAGGATTGGATTGGGACCACGGAAGCAGGTCCGGAGCCTCAGGCTGCGGCGCGTAACTTGAATTTCGGACTGGGTGCAAATGACCCCGCCCCCTCTAATGTCAGGCAGCCAGGAAGAGCATGGAACTGGAGAGTATCCCAGCGATACGACAAGTGCGATGTGGGATATCCGGCGATTTGGAAGGCCGAAGCCACTGCACGCTCGTCCACTGCGGCGCGAACCGCTCGGCCTGCGTGAGATAACCAAAAGAAGACCTTAGGTTACCGGCTCCGCCCACTGCAAACCCGCCGTACTCCCACACCTGTTGAACTTAATCCGACTGACATGGATATGCCAGCCGTTAGCGGTGCGGAGATCTTATGAGCAAGGCTATTCTTTACGATGCTACCCTATGCATCGACTGCAAACAGTGTGAGAGCGCATGTGCCCAGCAGAACGGACTACCCTACGACGACAAAGTTGCGGCGGAGTCGGTTCAGTCGGAACACAAGTTCACGGTGGTCCTCAACAACAACGACAAATATATGCGCAGGCTTTGCCAGCACTGCGAACACCCGGCCTGCGCCTCGGTTTGCCCGGTTGGTGCCTTGCATAAGACTGCCGACGGTCCGGTGGTTTATGACGTCTGGAAGTGCCTCGGCTGTCGGTATTGCATGGTAGCCTGCGCGTTCTCTGTGCCCAAGTACGAGTGGGGAAAGCTGAACCCGCGGGTGCGCAAATGCACTATGTGCCCCGACCGGCTGGCGGCAGGTAAGCAAACCGCCTGCGCGGAGATCTGTCCAGTGGGAGCGACCAAGTTCGGTGATCGCGATGCATTGGTCGCCGAGGCGCAGGATCGGCTCCGCCAAAACCCGTCGAATTACGTTCCTCAGATCTATGGCCTGAAAGAAGTGGGTGGAACCAGTGTTCTGTTGCTCTCCTCGGTGCCTTTCCAGCAGTTCGGCTTGCCGAATGCCGAGCGTATCGGCGACACTCCGCTGCCTGAGTACACTGGCCGGGTGATGGAGCTGATGCCTGATTTTATTCCTCTCTGGGCGCTGGTCCTGGGCGGTGTGTACTGGGTCTCCAACCGCCGCAAAGAAGTCGCAGAAGTCGAAGCCGAAGAAAGAGCTATGCGAGGTGCGAAATGACGATTATGAACATTAAGGTGACGTTCTGGAGAGTGGTGTTTGCTGTGATCATGTTGCTCGGCATCTACTCCACCTACGTTCGCTATCTCCATGGCCTCGGCGCCGTCTCCAACATGACCGACCAGTTCCCCTGGGGAATTTGGATTGGTTTTGACTGCCTCTGTGGCGTCATGCTGGCCGCCGGTGGATTTTGCGTGACCGGCGCGGTTTACATCTTCCACGTCGAGCGCCTGCACTGCATCGTTCGCCCCGCCATCCTTACAGCCTTTCTGGGATACGTTCTGTTTATCGTTGGTCTGCTCTTTGATCTTGGCCGTCCCTGGTACATCTGGCACATGATGGTCTACCAGAACTTCCACTCGGTCATGCTCGAGGTGGGCTTCTGTGTCATGACCTACACCACGGTCCTCTTCCTCGAATTTCTGCCGAACGTGCTGGAGCGCTTCAACCTGCAGGCGCCGATCCGCTGGGTCAAGAAAATCTATCCCGTGCTGGTGTGCCTGGGCATTCTGCTCTCCACACTCCACCAGAGTTCGCTCGGCTCTCTCTTCCTGATCTTCCCGGAGAAGATGCATCCGTTCTGGTACACGCCAGCACAGCCGTTCTTCTTCTTCATCTCAGCCATTATCTGCGGACTGGCGATGACGATCTTTGAATCCACTCTCAGCGCACGCGTTTTTGGACGCAGTCTGGAACGCTCTGTCATCGCCGAACTTTCCGGCGTGCTCTACGTGGCTCTGTGGGTAATGGCGCTGCTGCGGTTGCAAGATTACGTCCATCGCAACGTATTCATGAGCATCTTCAAGCCCAGCTACGAGGCCTATTTCCTGTGGTTAGAACTGATCCTCGCCTTTGTGATTCCGCTGACGATGCTGAGCTTTAAGAAGGTCCGCACCAACCCTCACCTTTCTTACCTTGCTGCCCTGAGCGCCATTTTGGGCTTTGTGACCAACCGCCTGAACGTGGCCATGACCAGCATGGAAACCTGGGTTGGACATCACTATGTACCGAAGTGGACCGAGGTCAGCATTTCAGTGATGATCTGCGCAATCGGCTTCTTCGTCTTCACGTTGTGCGCGAAGTATCTGCCGATATTCGAGGATGAGCATCACGCAGTTCCTCAGTACGCGCATGTAGGGGAACCTGCGGGGGTACCAGTGTCGGCACATCAGCCTACGCTGGTGCACTAAACCTGAAGAGCGGGAGCGCGGTCAACCGGCGGCGCTCCCGCTCTTTACTGGAGAAATCATGTTTCGCCAACTAGAGTCGCGGGTCAAACACGTCAGCACCAAGCTTCTGGTTCTATTACTGGCTTGTCTGGCATGCGGCTCAGCCGTGCTGGGATACGTGAATATCCGCCTGCACAGGCACGACCTGGAACAGGTTTCGCTGGAGCAGGCAATTGAAATCAGCGATTTTGTCCGGGACAACACCTACCACTCGATGATGGCCAATGATCGCCAAGGTCTGCATGAAGCCATCCAGGGAATCGGCAGTCACCGCGAGGTGGAGCGGATTAGCATCATCAACCACGATGGGCGAATAGCGTTCTCCACCGACTCTCATGAGGCCGGAACCCTGATCAATAGGGACAGCAAGCAATGCATTGAATGCCACCGGGTATCCGCTAAGCCGACGTTGAACAAGCGGTTCAGGGTCTACGAAGCGCAGGACCAGGAGGGCACTCACCGGGTGCTAGGCGTAATTACACCGATTGTGAACAAACCGGAATGCTCCAACGCAGCCTGCCACGCGCACCCGGCTACGCAACGCATCCTTGGGGTGCTGGATACCGGACTGTCTTTGAAGCGCGAAGATGCCAGCCTGGCGCAAAGCACTCTCTGGGTGGTGGTGCTGCTGCTTTGCGGCGGAGCGTGTATTGGTCTGTTTGTATGGATCGCAATTCGCACCGTGCTGCACGCTCCACTGAAGCGGTTGCAAGAGGGAACCGAACATCTGGCTGAGGGCGAATTGGGGTATCAGATTCCGGTGGAATCCGCCGACGAACTGGGGGCGTTGGCGAAAGCTTTCAACAGCATGAGCAGCCAGTTGCAAGCGGCGCAGCGCGAGATCACCAGTTGGGCGCACACGCTGGAGCATCGCGTGGAGCAGAAGACCAGCGAATTGCAGAACACCCAGCAGCAGATCCTGCAAGTGGAGCGCATGGTCGCAATCGGCAAGATGTCAGCCGTGGTGGCGCATGAGATCAATAATCCGCTGGCTGGCATTCTGACCTATGCCAAGCTGCTGAAGAAGTGGCTTGAGCGCGGCATCAAAGACGAGGCGCAAAGGCAGGAAGCGATCGAATCCCTTGACCTGATTGCCAGTGAAAGCAAGCGCTGCGGCGATCTGTTGAAGAATCTTTTGTCGTTCTCACGCACCTCACCAATGAACTTAAGCCTCTCTGATTTGAACACGGTGATCACCCGGACGATTCGTCTGGTAGAGCACAAGGCCGTGATGAGTGGAGTTCTGCTTCAAGTTGACCTGGACCGAAATCTAGCGCCCCTGCAATGCGACGCCGCACAAATCGAACAGGTGGCACTGGCATTGGTAATTAACGCGATTGACGCGATGCCGCATGGGGGAAACCTGTGGGTATCCACGCGCACGCTGCCGGACGGAAAGCAAGTTGAACTGCAAGTGCGCGACGACGGCGTGGGTATTCCGCCGGAAATTCTGCCGCAAATTTTCGAGCCCTTCACCACGACCAAGGAAGTGGGCAAGGGAGTTGGACTGGGACTGGCGGTCTCCAAGGGTATTGTCGAACGCCACGGAGGACACATCGAGGTCTCCTCCAAATTGGGCGAGGGAACCACCTTCCAGATTATTCTGCCTGTGTGTGCGATGCATCCAGAAAATGTGCGCGCGCAGGCTTCATCGAGCAGTTGAGCGCGGAGCGCATTGCGCGGGAGCGGGAACGTGAGCGAGAACAAGGGCCGTCTGCTGATTGTGGATGATGAGTTGAGTGTGCGCGATTCGTTGAACAAATGGTTCCGCGAAGAGGGCTACGAGGTCGGAACAGCGGAGAACGCCAGCGAGGCACTACTGCGGCTGGCAGAGCATGCTTGGGACATCGCGCTGCTGGACATAAAAATGCGCGGGACCGACGGCATCGAGTTGCAGCGTCGCATTCGCGAACTCGATCCGAACTTGATCGTGATCATGATGACCGGCTATGCCTCGGTAGAGACCGCGGTGGCGGCGCTGAAGAACGGCGCATACGACTACGTGACCAAGCCGCTGGACCCGGATGAGATCGCGCATATTATGCAAAATGCGCTGTCACACCGGCAGGCGCGGGAAGAGAATGTCCGGCTGCGCGAGCAGGTGGACGAAGTGGCTCGGCCGGACAACATGGTGGGCCAGAGCGCCGCGATGAAGAAAGTGTTCGAGGCGATCGAAACCGTAGGCCCTACCGATGCAACCGTGCTGATCACGGGCGAGAGCGGTACGGGCAAGGAACTGGTAGCCAAAGCGATCCACTTTGCCAGCCCGCGGCGGTATCATCCGCTGGTGGCGATCCACTGCGGAGCGTTAACCGAGACGCTGCTGGAAAGCGAGCTGTTCGGACACGAAAAGGGCGCATTCACCGGGGCTCAGTATCGCAAAAAAGGCAAATTCGAAGTAGCCGAGGGCGGCACGGTATTCCTGGACGAAATCGGCGACATCAGCCTGCGCACGCAGACCGACTTGCTGCGCGTGCTGCAGGAGCGGGAAATCGTGCGGGTTGGCGGCAATACCCCACTCAAAGTCGACTTCCGCTGCGTGGCTGCGACCAACAAACCACTGGAACAATTGATTGAGGAGGGCCGGTTCCGTCCCGATCTGTATTACCGGCTGAATGTTTTTCGCATCGAGTTACCGCCATTGCGTGAGCGCCGCGATGACATTCCAATGCTGGTGGACCACTTTGTACGCAAGTTTTCGCGCGACATGAACAAGAAGATCTTGCGGGTGAATCCGCGGGCAATGGACCTTCTGCAACAGTACCACTGGCCGGGCAATATCCGCGAACTAGAGAACGCGGTGGAGCGCGCGATGGTGGTTTCGCAGGAACCGGAGTTACGCGAACGCGATTTCACCATTCAGCCACATGCCACCACCGCTGCACCGGTGGCCGACGCGCGCTCGCTGGAGGATATCGAGAAGACGCACATTCTGCGAGTATTAGATGAGTGCGGCGGCAATCAGACACGGGCTGCCGAAATACTGGACATCGACCGGGTGACACTGCATCACAAACTGAAAAAATATGGATGGAGCAAACAGGCTCTGACAGCACCTGAAACTCGATGAAGGTATTACAACTATTACCCATTGGCGGGCCCCATGAACCGATGCTGGATTGGTTGCGCTCTGAACTTTCGGAAGCCTTCCAGATCCGGTGTGAGGTCCTGAGCCCTCCGTTACGCCCGGAATTTGCCTTCCATGCCGAACGCGGCCAGTACCATTCAAGCGAACTGATTGGGCGGATGCAGCAGTATGCGAACTGGAAGACATGGCGCCTGCTCGGCGTCACCCCGGTCGATCTGTACATTCCAATTCTCACGTTCGTATTCGGCGAAGCGCAGATGGGCGGAAAATGCTCGGTGGTTTCCTACGCGCGGCTGCGGCAGGAGTTCTACGGGTTGCCCCCGGATATGAACCTGTTGTCGCGCAGGCTGCTGATTGAATCCATCCATGAGTTGGGACACACTCTGGAGTTGCACCACTGCGATGACTATCGCTGCGTAATGTCCAGTTCGCACGCGGTGGAATGGATCGACTTGAAAGAGCAGACTTTCTGCACCGAATGCGCGGCCAAGGCTCAGGCGTTGGCACGCAGGTAACGGCTTCCTTCCAAGCCAACCAAACGCTCGCTGCTCTAACCCCAACTGCACGCACACGGGCTGAACAACATCACTCACAAATGAATGGAATCACACCGCACCGAGGCGGTGGACTGCGGTGAATAGTACAATCGGCATTTCCGGACGTGATGAGTTCTGAATCGCTGGTTTTCAGAAAGGAAGTGCTGAATTGGTTGTTGCCGGAGTGATGAGCGGGACTTCTGCCGACGGAGTTGACGTGGCGATTGTGCGGTTGACCGGACGGCGATTTCGGACTCGCTTCGAGTTGGTTACGCATCGCGCATTTCCCTACCCTGCGGCGGTACGCGCGGCAGTACTCAACGCAATGAATGCGCAGTCGATTGCGGTATGTGAGCTGGCGCGGTTGAACTTTCTGCTGGCAGAGATTTATGCCGATTGCGTGTTGCGCAGTCAGCGGCATTCAGGCGTAGTCTGCGAATTGGTGGGCTGCCATGGGCAGACGATCTACCATCAGGGCGAAGCCTCGAAATACCTGGGACGTAACATTGCCTGCACATGGCAGATTGGCGATGGCTCGGTGCTGACGACGCGGCTGGGAATTCCCGTGGTGAGCGATTTCCGTCCAGCCGACATGGCTGCTGGAGGCTTGGGCGCGCCGCTGGTTCCCTTCCTCGATCTGCTGGTGTTTCGTCACCCAAGGCGGGGCAGGATCGTGCAGAACATCGGAGGAATCGGCAACCTGACAGCAATTCCCGCGGCGGCTGCTCCGGAGCAGGTACATGCGTTTGACACTGGCCCGGGCAACATGGTCATCGACGGGCTTTGCGAGAAACTCTTCGGCGTGGCGTTCGACGATAAGGGAAAACTGGCAGCCAAGGGCAACGTGCTCGGCACGGTGCTGCAGACGAGCATGAAGCATCCGTTCTTCCGCCGCAAAGGTCCGCGCACGGCAGGACGCGAGGAGTTCGGACGCGAGTACATGCAAGAGTTCTTAGCGCAGTGCGGGGGAGCGGACAAGCACGATGTGCTTGCAACGGCGACGGCTCTGACGGCGCGCTCAATTGGAGAGGCGGCGCGTGCGCTCTCGAAAAAGGAGCGCTACCACGATTTGTTTATCTCCGGCGGAGGCACGCGCAACCTGACCCTGATGAAGATGATTCGCAGCGAAGTAGCCGAGTTTGGCTTGAACGTATTGCCGACCGATGCCGCAGGTGTGCCTTCGCAGGCGAAAGAAGCGATTGCCTTCGCTGTGCTCGCCTACCAGACCTGGCATCGACAGGCTTCGAACATTCCAGGGGCAACCGGGGCCGAGCGTGAGGTAATTCTGGGTAAGGTGAGCTATGCGTAGTGTGGCAATCGCTGCCGCCCTTATGCTCTGCCTGCTGCTCTGGGGATGTGCCGGGCAGAAACCGGATGCGTCGACCGCGGTTATGCTGATTGAGAGCTCGCCGTTGAACTTGGATCCCAGGATTGGAACGGATGCACAGTCGGAGCGGATCGGTGAGCTGATCTTTGAGGGATTGGTGCGACGCGATGACAATTTTGAACTGAAGCCGCGACTCGCCCAGAGCTGGGAAATACCTGATCCGCTCACGTATATCTTTCACCTGCGGCATGATGTGCGCTTTCACGACGGACGCCCCATGACTTCGGCGGACGTGAAGTGGACCCTGGACTCGCTGCTGAACGGAGAGCTGCGCTCGGCAAAAGCCAGCGCCTACCGGTACGTCGATCGGGTCGAGGCGCCGGACGCTTTCACCGTGGTGATTCATTTGAAAGAGCCATTTGCGGGATTGCTCTGGAACTTGTCAGGCGGCGCGCTGGGAGTGGTTCCGAGGGGCTCGGGGGAAGAACTGGCGCGGCATCCGATCGGCACGGGACCATTCCGCTTCGTCTCCGAGACTCCAGACCGAGAAGTGGTTATTGCGCGGAATGAGCAGTACTGGGGCAAGCGGGCGGGACTGGCGCGGGTGCGCTTTAACGTTGTTCCGGACGCGACCACGCGGGCGCTGGAGTTACGCAAAGGCTCGGCCGACGCGGAGATCAACGCGCTGCCGGGAGACCTGGTGCCTACTCTCGCCCGTCAACCGCAACTAGTAGTGGAGCGCGCCCCAGGAACCAGCTACCAGTACCTCGCAATGAACCTGCGCGATCCGATTCTGAAGAAGGTGCTGGTGAGGCAGGCGCTAGCATACGCGGTCGACCGAAAACCGCTGATCCATTATCTGTGGCACGACATGGCACGCCCGGCAAACAGTGTTCTGCCGCCACAGCACTGGGCCTACGACGTGAAGGCGAAGGACTACCCGCACGATGCGGCCAAGGCTCGCGAACTGCTCGATGAGGCAGGGTATCGCGCCGACGCCAGTGGAGTGCGCTTCCATCTGGTCATGAAGACCTCAACCGATGAGACCACCCGCTTGCTCTGCGCGGTGCTGCAACAGCAGTTGCGCGAGGTGGGCATTGCTCTCGACATCCGCAGCTATGAGTTTACGACCTTTTATGCAGACGTGGAGAGAGGTGCATTTCAATTGTATTCGCTGCGCTGGGTGGGAGGCAGCAACCAGGATCCGGATGTGTTTGAGAACGTCTTCGACACGGCGAGCTTTGCTCCGAAACGAGCGAATCGAGGATACTATTCGAATCCTGAGGTGGACAGACTGATTGCCGAAGGGCGGCGCAGCGTGGACGAAAAAGAGCGCACGGCAGAGTACAGGAAAATCCAGGAGATACTCGGTCTTGATCTGCCGTATGTGCATCTGTGGTGGGCAGACAATGTATTGGTGCACACCCGCAGGCTGGAAAACGTACAACTTACCCCGACCGCAAACTATGACTTTCTGCGCGATGCGACGTTGGCCCAATGATTCGTAGGTTCTCTCGAATATACCTGCGGAGATGGTCCGGAGCTGCCGGTATTGCAGTAGAATGGAGCCAACACGGAGGATCGCTTGCCGAAGTTCGAAGAGTGCCTGCAACGGCTAGAGGTAATCGTCAAAGAAATGGAACAGGGCGATTTAGCACTGGAGGAGTCGTTAAAGCTCTTTGAAGAAGGCGTCGCGCTTTCCGCTTCCTGCAGGAAGGAACTTGAGGACGCGGAAGGAAGGGTTGAGATCCTTTTAAAGCAGGATGGCAAAATGCGAGCCGAAGCATTCGGCGAGAGCAACGAAAACCATTAAGCCCGCGATACTGTCCTCCGCGCGAGAACCTCTTTCCGACTGCTACGCCGTAAGGCGCACGCCGTTGTTGTACGGAGAGAATATGACGCCGTCTACCGTTGTTATCGCACAGAACGACCCTGGCGTCGCACAGGGGCTAGCGAACGACCTTCATGCGCATTTTGGCCGGGTAGCCATGGCCAAAGATGCAGTGGAGCTGCGCACATTGCTGCTGCATCACGAGGCACGAGTGGCAGTGCTCGATCTGGAAGTTGTGAACGTGGAAGATGTACGCCAGTTGGCCCGCACATTTTGCAATCTAACTATTGTGTGCACCCACCGCTCCCCGGACGAGCGGATGTGGATAGCCGCCCTGAATGCTGGAGCCGTCGAATTCTGCCACCCGCAGGATATCCGCTCCATACTGCGCGCGGCGCGGACAGCGGTGGCGAACCGCTTGGCAATCGCCGCATAAACGCTTGAGTAGTTTCCATAACCCTGCCTTCTGCAGGGCTTTTTGTTTCAAGAAAACCAAATTTCACTGCATTCTAAAACTCTGAGTAGCCCTGCGGCGGAGTGCGCTGTTACACTTTTTAGCGTCCATGTTGAAAGAAACTTTGCTCCGAGGCCAAAAAACTGCTGACGCGGCGTTGGAACGTTTGTTGCCCGCGGCGACGCAATATCCGAGTTCCATCCATCGCGCAATGCGCCATAGCGTGTTTGCCGGAGGCAAGCGGCTGCGCCCGATCCTTTGCATGGAGGCGGCAAGGATGGTGAGCGGCGCCATGCCGGAAGGCGTTGATGAACTGGGCGCGGCGATTGAGATGCTTCACACTTACTCGCTGGTGCATGACGATCTGCCGGCGCTCGATAACGATGACCTGCGCCGCGGACGGCCAACCTGCCATAAAGCGTTCGGGGAAGCCACTGCGATTCTGGCTGGCGATGCTTTGCAGACACAAGCCTACGAAGTGATGGCGCGTCTGAAGTGTCCGGCAGAAGCGCGGGTGCGCATCATCGAAGAAATGGCGCACGGTACGGGAACGATCGACGGCATGATCGGCGGACAGGTGGTGGATCTGGAGTCCGAGCACGCAAAACCCGATCTGCCCACATTGGAGTACATTCACCGGGCAAAGACCGGGGCCCTGATTGTCTCATCGCTGCTGACGGGCTGCTACTATGTGGGCGCAAAGACCGTGGAGGTGCAGCGGGTACGCGAGTTTGGACGAGCGGCAGGACTGGCCTTCCAAATTGCCGATGACATTCTGGACGTTACGCAGACCAGCGAGCAACTGGGCAAGACCGCTGGCAAAGATCTGGCGGCCGAGAAGGTCACCTATCCGGCTCTGTACGGATTGGCAAAGGCCGAAGAAATGGCGGCGCAACTGGTTCGCACGGCGTGCTCATCGCTGGACAGCTTCGGCGAGCGGGCGAATACGTTAACGGAGATTGCGCGATACCTGGTCGAACGTAAGAAGTAGCCTCTGCTACTTGAGGGTGAGTTCGCGGCGGACACCGGGCTCCAACTCCCAAAGATCAAAGTTTTGCTCCCGGGCGGTAGGGCGCAGATCGTGGGGATCTCCCTTGAGCATCGGAAAGGTGCCGAAGTGCATGGGAACGACGATTCGAGGCTTGAGCAGTTTGCAGGCGTACTCGACCTCGCGGATTCCCATGGTGAAGTGGTCACCCACGGGAAGCATGACTATCTCAGGCCAGTAGAGGTCGTGGATGATCTGCATGTCGCTAAAAACGGCTGTATCACCGGCATGATAGAGTTTGAGACCATCGCTGAGTTCGAGCACATATCCGCAGGCTTCTCCGGCATAAATGAAAGAACCGTCCTCCACCTGAATGCCGCAGGAGTGCACGGCGTGAACCATGGTGACCTTCACTCCGGCCACATCCTGCGTTCCGCCCTTGTTCATGGGTGAGATATTTTTTGCGCCTTTGCCGCCGAGCCAAGAGGCCAGTTCGTAGATTCCGACCACCGTAGGTTGAAGCTCACGGCAAATTGCCACGGCGTCGCCGATGTGGTCGCCGTGGCCGTGGGTGCAGAGCAGCACATCCACTTTGGTCTGGTGCTTTTCCGAGTCAGGGCAGCGCGGATTCTGCGTAATCCAGGGATCGATAAGAAATGTCTTGCCTCCAGCGGTATCGATTTTGAAGGTGGAATGTCCCAGCCAAGTTAGATAGTTCGGCATCTTCTCTTTCCTTACGCACGTTGCTTGCGTTCTATCACAGAGCCGTTGCTAGCGCGGCTCCGACTCTTTCCATCCGCGATATCCGCCGGCAAGGGAAAACACGTTACGGAATCCCATGCGCTGAAGCATGTAGACGGCAAGAGCGGAACAGCTGCCACCTTCGCAATAGAGCACGATCTTATGGTCCTTGTCGGTTGTCACCTGATCGATATTCAACTCCAGTACCCCACGCGCGATGGTTGCGGCTCCTGGGATGGTTCCCTGCTGCCAATCGTCGGGCTCGCGCACGTCGACCAGCGAAAACGCCTCGCGGTTGGCCTTCATCTGCCGCAAAGCTTCAGGGGAAATCTCGCGCACCTCACGCTTCACATCCTCGACTAACTGTTTGAACTCGGACATTACCATGACAAGAACCTCGGATGGATTCTGTTTGCCCATAACAATCGGCGCATCATCTTTGGGCATTGCCCACATTCTACCCCTCTGATCAGCCAAGGAGACTAACTCTCGGCGCAGATGGCGATGATAGAATCCGGAATGCGGTTAGCCTGGATGCAGGATCAACGAGAGAAGATTGCGTTGCTTCCTCGCCAGTTGCCCGGACCAGCTCACAAAAACGCGGCTGGACCGTCTTGGAAGTATCGTAAATGCCGAATGGAATTCAAACGCAGCAGAAGCCCGAACGGGAGTCGGTCCAGATGGAAGGCTTCCTCCTTGAGGTGGCTGACGCCGTCAACACCACCCTTGACCTGGAGACCCTGATGCGGCGCGTTGCCGAGCTGGTGCGCCGCATCATTCACTATGACATTTTTGCAATTTTGCTATTGAACGAACGGCGCCAGGAGTTGCGCGTCCGCTTTCAGGTGGGGCACTCGACGGAGGAGGCCAAGCGCATCTGCGTCAAGGTGGGTTCGGGTATTACAGGGATGGCGGCTCAGCTCGGAGAGGCCGTGCTGGTGAACAACGTACTCCAGAACTCCGAGTACATCGCCTGCGGAGCCAAAGTGCTCTCCGAATTGGCGGTGCCGCTCATCGTAAAGGGCCGCACGATCGGGGTGATCGACGTTGAGGCATCGGAGAGCAACTTCTTCACCGAGGAGCATTGCAGCGTGCTGATGCTGATTGCCTCGCGCGTGGCAATAGGTGTGGAGAATGCTCGACTGTACACACGAGTGCGGCGGCAGGCCAAGCAACTGGTGCTGCTGAACGAAATCAGCCGCGAGCTCACTTCAATCCTGAATCTGGACCAGCTCTTCAAACGTATCGGCGAACTCTTGCTGCGGCTGATCGACTACCAGATGTTCTCGATCCTGCTGCTGAACCCCAAGCGGACCAAGCTGCAGCATCGCTTCTCGCTGCGCTTTAAGGAGAACGTACAGCTAAAACATGATGTTCCGCTATGGCGAGGATTGGTGGGCTATGCGGTGGAGAAAAATGAAGCCGTAGTGGTCCAGGATGTGACCTGCGATGATCGCTATATTCCACTGAATCCGGAAACCATGAGCGAACTGTGCGTGCCGCTGGTGTATAAGGGCGAGGTCATTGGAGTGCTCGACCTGGAGCATACACGCCGGAGTTACTTTACCGAGGAGCACGCTCGCATGGTAAAGACGCTGGCGGCGCAGGTGGCAATTTCGATTGAGAACGCACGGCTCTATGAAAAGACTGAACGGCAAGAGCAGCGCCTCGAGAAGGATATGCTGCTGGCTCGCGAATTGCAGTACCGGTTGCTTCCGCAAAAGATTCCGCTGCTGGACAAAGCGGAGATGGCGGCGCGTTCGGTTCCGGCGCGCGCCATCGGCGGAGATCTTTACGACTATGTTACCTACGACGGGACGGGGTTGACCGCACTCGCCATAGGCGACGTGAGTGGAAAAGGCGCTCCTGCTGCGATCTACGAGGCACTGGTGAGCGGCATCCTGCGCTCCATCGCGGTAGAGAAACCCGGCGCGGCAGAAATGCTAGCGGCGATCAACCGGTCGCTGGCGGAGCGTCCGATTGCGGCCCAGTTCGTCTCCATTATTTACGCTCTGTGGAACGAGAATGACATGTCGCTACGAATCGCAAACTCCGGCCTGCCGCATCCCTATCGCTGCAGGAACGGTAGAGCCGAACCAGTGGAGATCAGCGGAATGCCACTTGGCCTGTTTGATAGCGCAGAGTACGATGAAGTAAGGTTTCGCACGCGCCCCGGCGATGTCTTCCTGTTCTTCAGCGACGGAATTCCGGACGCCCAGAACGGAGCGGGCGTAGGGTTCGGCATAAAGCGACTGAAACGCGTACTGGAGAGCAACGCTAAAGATTCTGCAGGCGCGATTGTAGACGCAGTATTTGCCGAGGTGAACAAGTTTGTTGGCCACGTGGAAGCGTTCGACGACCAGACGGTAGCAGTTCTGAAAATCAAGGAAACGACAAAAGAGAAGTGATGATTCGAAAAGGCTCCCTTGGGGAGCGTCCTCCGGCTTTTACCTACCGAGGCAGCAACACTAGCCGCGCTCTGTACTGTGATGAAGTGGAAGTGGAGCGCCTGGCCCGGCGTTTTGGCACCCCGCTGTATGTTTACTCAGCAACGGCGATACGGGCGCGCGTTGCGGCGTTTGAACGCGCGTTCGAAAAACAGCCACACACCATTTGCTACTCGGTGAAAGCGAACTCGAATCTCTCGGTACTACGCCTGCTGGCGGCCCTGGGCTGCGGCTTTGATGTGGTCAGCGGCGGGGAGTTGCGGCGGGTGATGCAGGTGGGCCAGCGGGCGGCGGCGGGGGTGGTGTTCTCCGGCGTGGGTAAGACGCCGACGGAGATGGACGCGGCGCTCGAGGCGGGGATTCTGCTCTTCAACCTGGAGAGCGAAGCCGAGCTGGCACTCCTCGGAGCCCGGGCCGCGAAGTTGCAGAAGACCGCGCGCATCGCCTTCCGGGTCAACCCCGATGTGAAGGCGGAGACGCATCCGTACATCAGCACGGGGCTGCGCCAGCATAAATTCGGTGTGCCGATCGCGAAGGCTCGCGAGCTATACCGCAAGGCGGCGGAGTTTCCTTACCTCGATCCGGTAGGGGTGAGCGTGCACATTGGCTCGCAGATCACCGACGTGAGGCCGTTTGGCGAGACCATGGAGCGGGTGCTGGCCTTGGTGCGCGAGTTGACCGTGGACGGACTCAACATCAGTTTTGTGGACGCCGGCGGCGGGCTCGGCATTCGGTATCAGAATGCGAAGGATGGCGACGTGAACCTGCGCGGGTTCGAGCGCAGCGTGAAGGCCTACGCAGCGGCGCTGATGAAGCCGCTACGGCGCACGGGGCTGCATCTTTTGCTGGAACCGGGGCGCTCGATTGTGGGCGCGGCGGGAGCACTGCTGACTCGCACCTTGTATGCCAAAGAGAACGGCGGCAAGCAGTTCCTGGTGGTAGATGCGGCGATGAACGACCTCGTGCGTCCGGCGCTCTACGGAGCGCATCACGAGATTGTGCCGGTCACGCCGCGCAAGAGTTCTGCCGATACGATTAGCGGCGTTTCCGATGTGGTTGGACCAGTTTGCGAGACCGGAGACTTCTTCGCCCGCGACCGCGAGCTGCCTCCGATTGCGCCGGGTGATCTGCTGGCGATTCTGGATGCGGGCGCTTATGGCATGAGTTTGTCGTCGAACTACAACACGCGCGGACGAGCGGCGGAGGTGCTGGTGGAAGGCTCGAAAGTGCGTCTGGTGCGCCGGCGCGAGAGCTTTGAGGACCTGATCCGCGGCGAAAGCTAAAGGCCAGCTAAGCGAATTGCCGGATTGCGTTGCAGGAAACTCTTGACTACGCTGGCGGCAGCGATGCAATTTGACCGATATTCGCCGAAAGATGGCACGTTGCGCATCTGTACTTGGTGCGGCGAGCCGCTTGGGCGGAACGAAATGCCTCCGCAGAGCGCCGCAGTCTTTTGCTCACGACGATGCGAGATTGAGGCGAATTGCTGGCTTTATCAGGAACTGCTGGTAATCGAAATCACGCATCCGCCGGATGGTCACAGCGACCGTCCGTGAGGCGTTTCGAGCTCGCGAGTTTTGGTGAACACCCTCCCCTATATTTCCCGCCAAAAATTTGAAAACAGGATGGTTAGGAGCACATCCCGGCCATTTCCCTAATTCCAGAATAGCAAAGTTGAGGAACGATCCCCTCAGTTGGGGACAAACTCTATCTGGCTTACAATCAATAGGTTGGGACGGACTGACGAGAATTCTTACTTGACGAAAGAGCAATGGATGGCAGTTCTGGTGCAAAACACTGCTGTTTCAGAGCGTGAGAGTGGATTTTGGGGCAGTTCCGGGGCAGACTGGTTTCGGTCCGTTGCACCGCTCGTGGTGCAATTTCATCGAAACCATTGGCGAGAAAGTTAATCGCTGGAAGGCGCGTTTTACTGGTGTGCTAATCGTTGCCGGGGCAAGGATTGGATAGGTAGTAAAGTCAGAGTTCGTGAGTGCATCGCGGGATGAACCTCACCGTCTCCCACATTCGCCAAAAACAGGCGGATGTGGGCCGCCCGGCGGCTTCCGCTGCCTGCCGGCTGTCGAATCATTGCGACAAGTAGCGAAGACGGACATTATCAGTCACTTTTTCGCACAGTGAGCTGTAATGCTCAGAACTGGGTTGGCAACGCGCATAATGATGGAATGAGCCTGAGGGATTGACCCTATAGCAATTTCCTTCAGCACGTACGAGCCAGTTCAGAGGAGTCCATGAACAAAGTCGCGGACCGACCCCAAATTCTCTTGGCGGACGACAACGATGCAGTACGCGCATCGCTCAGTGATGTACTGAAAGTCAATGGCTTTCACGTAACCACGGCGGCCAGCGTCGGTCAGGCTCTTCACTTGATCGACACAGAGCACTTTGATGTTCTACTGAGCGACCTGCACATGCCGGGAGCAGGGGACGGTTTCACCGTAGTTAGCGCCATGCGCCACACCAATCCCAGCGCGGTGACGTTGATGTTCACTGGTTACCCCGCGCTGACGGAAGCCATGGATGCCATCCTCTCGCAGGCCGACCAGATTCTCGTGAAGCCAATGGCCATCCCGTTACTGATCGACACGATCCGCGAGAGCCTAATGAAAGCAGGGAGACGAGTGCCATCCAACACGGAACGGGTCGCTACTATTCTGGAACGTAAAATGTCGACTACCATTGCCGATTGGCTGGTCCGCGTCGAGGCTGAAAGCGAGATTATGGCGCTGCCGCTCACCTCAGAGCAGCGCACCTGCTATCTTTCCAAATTGCTTTTGGAACTGGTTCATCGTTTGCGGGTGCCACGAGCGCTGGGCACGAAACAGGTCTCGCGAGCTGCCGTCGAGCACGGTAGAATACGCCACTCCCAGGGCTATTCTTTGTCGATGATTATTGAAGAATCCCGCATATTGCAGGTGAGCATCTTTGACACGCTCAACAAGAACCTGACCAGTGTGGATTTCAGTCTTTTGCTAGGGGACGTTATGACCATAGCTGACGAATGTGATTCGCAACTGAAACAGGCGGTCGTCAGCTTCTCGGCAATGGCAGCAGGAAGCTCAAACTAGACGTGTGGCCACGATCGTCCCGGTTTTTCCGCAAACACCAGGATTGTGGACAAATCTCAAAAACCTGTGATGTAAGCTTCATCGTCTCCCACATTCGCCAAAAGCAGGCGGATGCGGGCCACCCGGCCAACCTGAATACGCGGAGTCCGATCGCACCCCACATTCGCCAAAAGATGGCGGATGTGAGCCACCCGGCGGGGAAAGGCCCCGAGCATTTGAGCAGCAAAGGTTTTGGCAGACGTAGTAGAATCGCTGGTTCGGATATTGCGGATTCGCCATGGAAACGAAGGACAAGATGAAGGTGGGAACTCGACTGCTGGATCTCCGCAAGAGGTCGCATGAATCCGACCTCTTCGAAAGAGCTCTGCGCGATCGCGTCAAGGGTCAAGACTCGGCGATCAACTCGATGGTGGAAGTCTACAATTTGATCCGGGCAGGGATGACGGCGAAGACGCGGACGATTTGCAATGTGTTGATGCTGGGGCCGACGGGAACCGGAAAGACCAGATTAGTCGAGGCGCTGGTTGAGTCTCTGGGTGGAGATGTGAGAGAAGATCTGCTGAAGGTTGACTGCGGTGAATTCCAGGATTCGCATGAGATCGCCAAGTTGATCGGAGCGCCACCGGGGTACGTCGGACACGGCGAAACCGAGCCAATTCTATCGCAGCGGAACATCGATCGGCATCATGTGCAGGGAGTCACCAATCTGCTGTTTGATGAGATCGAGAAGGCCAGCGATCATCTGCACCAGATGATGCTTGGAATCATGGACAAAGGCAGCTTCCACACGGGCGACAACAAGCAGGTCGACATGACCAAGTGCATGTTGTTCATGACCTCAAACCTGGCGGGAGTGGAGATTCAGGATTGGATGACATCGCCGGTGGCGAGGGAAAAATTGAGATCCAAGCTGGACCTGGGCGAGACGGCGACGATGGAAGACATGGTGATGGAGATTGCCAAGCGATCATTCAAGCCTGAGTTCTGGAATCGGATTGACCGGGTGATGGTGTTCAAGCCGCTGGACAAGCCGGTGCTACTGGAGATTTTGGAACTGGAACTGAAGTATGCGCTGCAGCGCTGCTCGGCGGGCATGTATTCGGTGGCGATGGACGATGAAGCCAAGGAGTGGGTGCTCGATCGCGGATTCGATATCAAGTACGGGGCACGGCATTTGAAACGGATTCTGGAAAGGCATGTGGTGGTTCCACTCGCGGTGTTTACTTCTACTGGTCAATTGAAGAGCGGCGACGAGTTATTTGTGAGTGTGGACGATCACTCGGAGCTTAGTTACAGCTCCGGGGAACGGTCGGAGGCAGAGATTCAGGCGCAGGTGGGGAAACTCCGCAAGGAGCAAGAGGACCGGCAGCAATTGGAGGATCAGATCGTCGTTAAGAAGTTTATCGAGGAAAATCCATTTGAGCTTCTGCTGACCCAAGGAGCAGTTCCTACCGATATCTACGCCCCGCGGATCAAGTGCTCGGTGTGCGACCGTCGTAAGCCAGCCGCTCAAGTTCGGAAATGTGACGTGCGTGGTTGCGAGGCTCAGGTTTGCGATGCCTGCAGAGAGACCCACAGGCTCACCCATAGCAAGGTTTATTAGAGGACGGCGATAACATCTCACTGGGGCAGTGCAAGGTCAACGACCCCACATCTGCCAACAGCAGGCAGATATGGGCCACCCTCGCTAGCGGAGGCCCCACTTCAGGCGGCTGCGCAGGACATCGAAAAAGGGCTGGCGGATGCGCAGGAGTTTAACCCGGTAATCAGCTTTGCGGCACTCGATGCGGTCACCCTGGATGACCGGGGTTCCGACCTGTCCGTCAACGCTGAGGACGCCGTCGGTACCGCTCTCCAGGCGGACGGAGATGTGGGCGTCATCGCCGACCACGAGGGGGCGGTGGGTGAGCGAGTGAGGACAGATGGGGGTGAGCAGAATGGCCTCGACACAGGGGATCAGCACGGGACCGCCGGCGGCCAGGGAGTAGGCGGTGGAACCGGTGGGGGTGGCCACGATGACGCCGTCAGCCTGGTACTCGACCACGAGTTCGTTATTGATGCACAGCTCAAAGCCGATGAGGCGGGCGACGGTGCTCTTGATGACCGCATCGTTGAGCGCGTTATAGTGGGCAACCTCATGACCGTTGCGGATGAGATGGCACTCCAGCACGGTGCGCGACTCGGACGGACACTGGCCTTCGATGGTGGCGGCGAGCGCGGGATAGAGGTCGTCGAGGTGCACCTCGGTGAGGAAGCCGAGCGAACCGAGGTTGACGGCGAGCAGGGGAATTTCAGCGGCGCCAATGGCCCGAGCAGCCGAGAGCAGTGTGCCATCGCCACCGAGAACGAGCACGAACTGCGGCTTGTGCTGGGCGATATCCTCGCGGTGAACCACAAACTCGTGGGTGGTGTAAGCGGCGGTCTGCTCATCGATGTAGACGCGGTAACCGTGGGCGGCGAACCAGCGCAAAACTTCAGGGACGATCACGGCTAGCTCAGGCTTGGCGGGTTTCGAGACAATTGCGGCAATCTTCACAGTCTATTTGTACTCCACTTTCGGGGTCTGGGAGGAGAGGAAGAGCGCGTGCAACAGGAACTCACGGTTGCCCTCCGTTCCCAGGATAGGGGAATCGATGACTTCGATTTGGCGGCCGCCGAGGACGGTGACCGCCTCGCGGAGCTTGGCGACGGCTGCGAGTTGGGCCGGCTCGCTGCGCACGATTCCACCTTTACCGACTAAATCGCGGCCCACTTCGAACTGTGGTTTGATGAGCAAAACCAGTTCGCGGCGGTCTTGTGCTTTATCGGCAAAGGCAGCGCGTAAGACAGCGGGCAGCACCTGGGTGGCAGAGATGAAGGAAACGTCCATGGAGATGAACTCGACCGGCTCGGGAACCTGCTGGGGTTCGAGATAACGGGCGTTGGTCTTCTCCAGCAGGCGGACCCGCGGGTCGGCGCGCAGGCGGGCATCGATCTGGCCGTAACCGGTGTCAACGGCGAGCACGCTGGCGGCGCCGTGCTGCAACATGCAATCGGTAAAGCCGCCGGTGGACGCGCCGACATCCATGCAGACGGCGGCGTCAAGCAGGATGTTCCAGTGGGTGAGCGCCGCCTCCAGTTTGAGGCCTCCGCGGCTGACGTAACGGGGATCGGTGCCGAGCAGACGGACCAGGCAATCGTCGGCGACGGCGTGCCCGGATTTGTGCATCTTCTGCTCATCCACCATGACGCGGCCAGCGAGAATCATGGCCTGGGCACGCTCCCGCGAAGGCACCAGACCACGCTCGACAAGAAGAATGTCAATTCGTTTTTTCAAGACTCTCCTAGTTTCTCACGGGAGTTCTCAGGGACGCTTACCGGGCAAAAATGGGGTAGACAAATACCTTGGCAATGTGCCTCTCGGAAGCCTTGAAAGCAGCAGCACTGGATTTGGTGCAGATTGGAGAACACCGCATGAACACTGGCCGATTTGCATCCGTCCGAAGGTTCCCCACCGGCATTTCCACACATGTGTTGAAAAGATAGGTGGAGAAATAGCGGGCGGAGGCGCGCAAGGCCGGCGGCATAGGTTAGAATGACGAAGCCCAACCTCATGCCTACCAAAAAGCCCGCAAAAGCTCCCAAGACCACCGATGGCGCGAAGCGATTTTCGCTGGTACCCGCCGCCGCCCAACAGGAAATGTATGAGGCGATCAGCCGACTGAAGCGCGCCAAAGCGGGCGCAGTGAGCGGCGCGGAGATCGCAGAGATCGCGGTCTGCGTGGCCCTCGGGGAGCGTGATCCGGTGATTCCGGTGTACGCGGCGCGGGGTGCGAGGACGGTGCGCAAGGGCGGGAAACTCGTAGGCCGCAATAGCAGCAAACTGGCGGCAGCCACGATCTCGGCGGCCGCAGCACTGCTGGCAGATGCGAAGGCGACCGCACTGGTCTGCGCGGGCAAGCTCGAAGCAGAGCCCAAGGCACAGGAAGATTTCCGCAGCGCCTTCCGGTTTGCCGCCCGTCACAAACTTCCGATTCTGTACCTGGTGGCAAACACCCTGGCACCGGGGCGCAAGCAGGAGTTGGATCTGCGCCCGCTCCATGCTGATTTTGGCATTCCGATTTTTAGCGTGGATGCGAATGACGCCATCGCAGCCTACCGGGTCGCCACCGAAGCGCTGCACAACGCACGCCACCAGCGCGGCCCTTGCGTGATTGAGGCGCTGACCCTGCTTGGCAAGGATGGTTGTCCCCCACATTCGCCAGAAGAGGGTGGATATGGGCCACCCGCGTTGGAGCTGCTGCGCAGCTATATGGAACGGCACGGGAACTGGGCACGGTAGGAGTTGGCCGACGGTGCGGCGCTGCTTTTCAAATCTTCACCTTTCGTAACAAGACAAGCGCGGCGAGATATTGTCTGATAGTTACATGGCTCGCGCAGTCTCAGTCCGCTTTGTACCGATCGCGGTGACGTTCCTCCTGATTTGTATCACCGTACTTTTCCTGGCGGCAGCCTCCACGTTCGTCCCCTCGTCCAGCCAGGGCGGACAGCAGTTGCGGGCGGCGCTCATCTCCAGGCTGCTGCGGTAAAACACCGCGCCGAAGGCTCCCTTGCTCAGCACGTACGAGGGCCGGGGCTCAAGCACAAGCGAAACCGTTATCTTCTCTCCATGCATTTCTCGCAACCGCATCTTGCAAATTGAGAGCAGCGAGATTCCGATGATGGCGCGATGCCAACCGATTGGCCAACCGGGAGAATACTCGGTGACCATTGCTTCGGCAATCGAGTTCGGGGAAGCTCGCGCCAGAACCAAAACAGCTGTGGCCCGCCGCTAACGACGGACCACCGTGAGAATTGCAACTCGCTGAGTTACTGTTTCTTTCCGAGTTTCCTCTTTTTTGCTGAATGACTTGCCGACTTGCCAGTCTTTTCAGTATCGAGCAGGGCCAATGAATCCGCTGCGTTGAACGGGTATTCGCGGACCGACTGCTGAGACTTCTGACCAGCATTGCTCAAAGTGATGTCCACACGGCGATTGCTGGCGAGGATGATCGTATTCATGTGATCAAGCAACTTCTGCCGTTCTTCTGTGCTCAGTTCCGGGTTCCGTTCAACCGAACTTTTGACTTGGGCATCGGTTAGCTCTTGTTGCTTGCCAAACGCCTCGGTCTGAATATCGGCTGCGGGAACACCATGTTCGACTAGGAAGCGCTTGGTGCGATCAACACGCCGTTCGGAAAGTGCCTGATTGTATTCCACCGAACCTCGAGGGTCAGCGTGACCTTCAAGAGTTAAGCGAGCGTCTGGCTTGCTTTGAATATAGGTTTGGAAATCGCTAGCGAGCGCCGCAAGTGTCTTCTCCTGGCTGGGAAGCAGACCGCCGTCGGGATGCTCGGGCGTGGGCTTAGCGGTTGCGAAATAAATACTGTGTAGGGCAAGCCTCTTCTCGATAGCGCTGGCTTCCACCGTTGGCGGTGGCGGCGGCGCTTGCAGGTTCACCGTGGTTGTGGAATAAGCTGTAAGAGGCGGATTACGGTCGTCGCTCGTGTTGCAAGTCACGATGATCGTGCCGGGCTGTGCGCCGCTGGTGCTGAGGACCGCAGTAGAAGCGTTGCCGGTAATGCTTCCGGCGCTGGCGGCGTAGCTGTAAGTCAAGCTGCGGCCGTCCGGGCTGGTGGCAATCGAACTGACGGTTGAAGTTCCGCCGACCTGCAGGGTAGCAGGGCTTGCGGAGCACGAAATCGACGGTGGGTTCGGCTGCTTTACGGTAAAGTGAGCGCTGCAGGAAACTGCGTCTCTACGGCTCCCGTCGCTCAAATTAGCCGTGATCTGATAGGAACCTGGAAGTAATCCGTTGGTGTCAATCTGGATGGAAGCGCTGCTGCCGGAGACTTTTACTCCGGAGCCGGACCATGCGTATTGTACGGTGCGCTTGGGATTGAAATTGGAACCGCTGGCGGTGGCAGTCACGGGCTCGCCTGCGAAGACTTCCATTGGTTGCACCGAGCAGGCCGCAGTGGGTGTCACCACCGGCGCGCCGCCGAACATGAACACGAGGCCAGTCTGGAGCCTTGCACCATGAAGGACCGTAGTGGGAGTGGAGGCCGACGGACCGTAGCGGTAGCTGGAAGCCACATAGTCTGCGCGGATCAACCGCCACGCGAAATGTTTGGAGAGGTTGACATCCAGACCACCACCAGCCATGACTCCTAGCTTATCGATATGGTGGAAGGCTTCAGGGTATAGACGCTGGTCACCGGCCAGCACCTCAAGAAATGGCGAGAAATGAGAATGGCGGAACGTGAACTTAGGGCCGATTGAGAGGTTGGAGAAGTCAGCGTGGTCGAGCCTGTTTTGGCTGATGCCCCAATGGTCGCTGGCATCGACTGTGAGGCCGAAATGCCGGCTAAAATCATAAGTGGCGCTGGCCCCAGCTCCACGCAAATTCCAGTCCAGGTGACTGCTCAGCGGAATTGATCCCGGCGGAAGAGTTCCGTGTACGTCCGCACCGGGATACAGAAAAGAGTATCCACCGAAAAGCTCCCACTTGGGAGCTGGTTGGTCCTGAGCTACGGCCAGTGTTCCGGACGCACACAGGACAACAAGCGTTGATAATACCCGGCCAAGATGATTCTTGAAATGAAATGACATTGCGAATGTTCCTCCCGAAAGTCTTGATTACGCGAACTAACAGTTATGGCTAAGCACTTGAGCGGCCGTGGATCACTCTGAACCGGCCACGACCGCGATATCTCATGAACGGGGGCGAATGCTTACTGGACGAATGTGACATGGAAGCCTGGGATGACGCCTGTCCGAATCGGATAAGAGGGCGCGCTGAGCCAGTGGATTGTTTACCAAGTGTCCTCATGCGGCCTCTCCTTTTCTGCACGGTGAAGTACCTCGTTGCAGGTGCAATCGTAGCTACTCTCGACCTGGCAATCTGTTCAACATTGCTCATGTGCTGAAAGGTTTGCAGAAAGTTGGCCACCTATCGTGCGAACGCAGGTGGAGTTTAAGCAGAAATACGTTCGTCAGGCTGCGTCAACCTTCGGAGAGGGCTCTTTTGCTTTGACTAAGGGCACGTTAACCAAATGCTCGCTCAAAAACCAAGCCTGAAGTTCGCTTGTGCGCAGCACTTGACTGACGACTAGGTCATTGGTGCCGTCATCGCCCAGAGCGGACGCGCGACGTGCCAGCGTACGACATTCACCAATAATGACCTTGTGAGCATCCAGCAAGCGGGACAGTTGAACCGGGACCTCTTCGCGTCCGCGAGGAGGACGCTCGATCTGCGTGGTTTCGGCGACATCGGCCGACATTGCCAGGCTGACGCCTCCGAGTAATTGAATTCGTTCAGCGACTGCATCGACCAATTCAGCTTGCTGGCCATAATGCTTGTCGTAGAGCAAGTGGAGTTGATAGAAGGTTGGGCCTGCAACCTGCCAGTGCGATTTCTTGTACAAATCGCGCAGCGTCATCGTATCGGCCAGTAACTGGTTGAGTTGTTCGGTCATCTCCAAACGAACGGGCTCCTCCAGTTCAAGCGGCAATTGATGGCTCACGGTGCCGTAGCGTTGGAGTTCCCCCGCATGTTGGTGAAGACGGGGTTGTGCGTTGATGGTCTCGTTAGCGTTCCCTGCGTTGTGCTTCATTGTCATGGTTTTTCCTTCTTTAAGGCGATGTGCATCTGTTCTGGTGTTTGTCACTGTTGACTGCGCCATACTGGTTCGCCATAGTGCAGCCCTGTCTGCGGGAGAGCTCCCGCTTCCTGCAAAAGTATCTGTAATGTTGTTTGGAAGATGGTCAAAACGGCTCAGTGCGCGGGCTTCTATTGTGGGAATCTAGGGTTGCGTACTTCCAAGGAGATAACGACAATGCCTAATCAGATCAAAGCACCGCGACAAGTTCACTCGAAGACCCCGGCGGAGATCAAGCTGGAAGATGAAAAGATCTTGCAACGAGTTGCCGACGAAGCTGCGGAACAAGCTGGAGATACCGTTCGGCGTTACGATCAAGGCCACGACATCTTCACAAAGTAGAAGAAGGACGTGGGCACCAAAGGTCGCTGCCTGAAAAAGGGAAAATGCTGATTGCACCGTGCGCTTCCAACAGGTGTAGCATATCCGGTACGCAGCAATCCGAGGCTCTGACCGGCTTATAGATGGGAGAACACATGACGTTGTCTCCGGAAACCAACGATATAGCCCGAAGCCTTCTTGCTTACGAAGCCGCTGGCAGTACCTCGGAAGCAGTACAGTCTCTAGCCGTTCGAGTTTGTGAGAAGCTGCGCGGGCCGCTTTGTGCGCTGGCGGGAGTTGTCTGGTATCGCACGCTCATTGGCCGCGCTCTGACGCTCGCCAGGTCGCAAACCAACAGTCTTGGCGATTTCCAGATCGCTGAAAATGGTAGCTTGCAGGACGTCGGGAAGTCTTCATTGCAAAGTGACCGGCATTATGCTTCCGAAGCAGACGTCCTCCTCACTTCCCACTCAATAGGACTAATTCTTTCCTTGCTTGGCACAGCCGTGACGCTCCAGCTTGTGCAGGACGTATTTCCTAATCTCACCATCACCACAGAATCGGGCACAATCAGGCAATTCGAGGATATTTTGAAAGAAGTTGGCTATCTCAATAGTGTCAGCGACCGTCTTGAGTTGTTGGCAGGCCAGCATCCTTCCGTCGAAGAGGCTCTTATGAGCGTCTCGGGTAGTGTCCGCAACACCGCTACTGTGCTGGAGGTTCTCGCGGTGATTAAGAAAGCTGAGGAGGATGAACCTGAGACGAAAACAGCAAAGCAAGAACGAGAACGGTATATGAATTGATTCCTACGACCCTTTATGCGGCGTGATGTAACAGCGCCGCTACTCCATCGCATCCAGTTCGGTAATCGGTTTTTCGCGAACTTTGACGCGAACAGCAGAATCACTCCGCTTCCTCGTAAGCGTTTCTTCTGTTTGAGCGAATGGCGTAAGATTAGGGAGTGTGTCGCACTCCAAGTGTGACTTCGCAATTACCTGGAAACGGAGCGATGGCTCAACTAGACACGCGAGATTTGGCGCAACTGCTTCTTACCGACGAGGCGGCTGCTGACAAGACTTCCGGGTCAACGGAATCTACGGCGTTTCGTGTCTACGAGAGGTTGCGCCATCATCTGTGTGCACTCGCGGGAGTTGCAGGTTTCCACGCACTCGCTTCTCGTGCTCTGACGTTGGCCAAAGCGAAGGTTTCAAGCCTTGGCGCCATACAGGTGGCAGCGGATGGTTCTTTACAAATGCTCAGCGAAGCTGAGTCGGAAAGCGACAAGCGCCAGGCTTGCGAGGGCGAAGTCATTCTGGTTTCCGAATTGCTCGGGCTGCTTCACGCATTCATTGGCGAAGCGTTAACATTGCGGCTACTGCGAGATGCCTGGCCGAATGCAGTTTTCGATGGTTGCGATTCTGGGGATGGAGAAAAGCATGAGCGCACGAGATAAGGTTTCGATTAAAAAGCTGCCTACCGGTGTGCTCGGTCTTGATGAGATCGTTGGCGGCGGCCTCCCTGAATTCTCTTTCAACATTATTGCCGGCGCCCCGGGGAGCGGGAAGACTACCCTGGCCCACCAGTTTGTGTTTGCCAATGCCACGCCTGAGCGTCCGGCGCTTTATTTCACCGTCCTCGGTGAATCCGCCATTAAAATGCTGCGATACCAGCAGCAGTACACGTTCTTTGACCCCGCCAAGTTGCCCAACTCGATTCGTTTCATCAATCTGAGTCAGATTGTGCTGGAGAAGGACCTGGGCGCAGTCCTGGCGGAAATTATCAAAGAGGTCGAAAAATCCGACCCTGCCGTCGTTGTGGTGGATTCCTTTCGCACGATGGTGAGGAGGTCGCAAGGCAGTCCGAGCGAGATGGACTTGCAATCCTTCATTCAGCAACTTGCGCTGTTTCTGGCGAGCTGGCAAGCCACGACTTTTTTGATCGGTGAATACGCCGAAGATGAGCTGCGCGACAATCCTATATTTACCGTGGCCGATGGCCTCTTCTGGCTGAGCCAAATCGCGGAGCGAAATTCCGTCGTACGTAAGTTGCAGATCGTAAAGCTGCGAGGGCAGGCTTCCGTGCCAGGTCTGCATACCTTTCGCATTACCGACGGCGGACTGCAAGCCTTCTCGCGTACTTTTGGGCTGAGCGGGCACAAGAAGAAGGAAGCCAGCAAGCGCCGCCTTTCCATTGGTATTCCGGAATTGGACAGCATGATGGGCGGGGGAATTCCTGAAGGCGATAGCGTGTTGGTGACAGGAGCCTCGGGGACGGGAAAATCTGTCCTGGCGACCCAGTTTATCGCCGAAGGGATACGCCAAGGAGAGCCGGGCATTGTGGCGGTGTTTGAAGAACGCCCGCAAGCCTATGCGGATCGGGCCGGGAGTTTCGGCCTGGATTTAGACGCTCCACAGAAGGATGGAACGCTTTTAATCCTCTACCTTCGTCCACTGGACCTCTCGGTAGACGAAACCATGAACGAGATTCTCGATGCGGTGAAGAGGATTGGCGCCAAGCGCCTGGTGATTGATTCGCTGGCGGGATTTGAAATGGCGCTGTCACCAGGTTTCCGCGAAGATTTCCGCGAATCTCTCTACCGCATGATCTTCGCATTGACGGGAATCGGAGTGACGATTTTAAGTACGGTGGAGGTGGACGAATCTTTTACCGAATTCCCCTTCAGCACCTACTCGATTTCGTTTCTCACCGATGACATTATCCGGCTACGGTATATATCCATTGAGGGCCAGCTTCGCAAGATCCTGGTGATTATCAAAATGCGTGGCGGCGACCACAGCCAGGATATCCGCGAATACGAAATCACATCCCAAGGGATGGTCATTGCCGACGAACGCCTGAAGAACTATCAACGGCTGATTACGGGGATTCCCGAGCGGGTGAATCGATCGGGCGAGAAGGAAGAACTCCCACTGAAGTCTGAAGCCAAGAGTAAGACCTGAGGCGTGGATTTCAAGGCCGGCCGCGGAAGCCGACGCGGGAGCATTGATCTGCCGATCCAACCCGTCTATTTTTGAAAAGCAGAGAAACCGGACGGAAGCGCGGCAGTGGGTACTCGCAATAGCTTTCCCGTCGCCGACTAAGTCCCGTCCGTTATTCAACACATGCGTGCCGCTTTGCTGACCACACTAGCCTTTTTTAGCTGTTTTTGGCTTGGTGGAATCATCCTGCTGCGGCTTTTCCGGATGGTGGTGATTGTGATGCGCTACCGCCTTGGCGATCTCGGCAGCGGAAAGCTTGCTCTGGTTTTCGAAGTGCAATACATCGGTTTGTGGCGCTGTGTTCGGGGTAGTCTTGTCCATGGGTCCTCCTACTGCAATAGAGCTAGCCGCTGCGGAATGTGCGATCCGTCCCGTGAGCTATTAGTGCACGACGACGATGGCGACATGGTGGTGATGATGATAGTGGCGGTGGTGCCTTCTGTGGTTCTGAGCAAATGCGGGCAACGCCGCGCTCAGCAACGCCACACCGAGCAGTAGTGCAATTAACGATTTTTTCAACCGAATCCCTCCACTGAACACCATTCGGAAGCGCCCAGTCTCTTTCAGTACTAGATTCGCATCAACCTGACTCGAAGTCTGTATCGTTTTGCACACCCAACACAGAGAATTTTCAGGTTCCCAATATCGCGCTAGTCATTACACGTCCATGAACTCGGGACGATAATCCTTCCAGATTCCGGTTGCCGGCGAGATCACTCGGACGGGCAACTCTTCAGCGTATTTCGCGGTTCTCGCCCATTGCCAAGCATGCTGAATTTCAGATGAATGGAAGTAACGGGTTTCCGATTGCAAGATCGCGGCTCCGGAGGTGATCAAAGCCGCGAGGGCCGTCCAATCATGTGCTCCGACGACCGCCATACGGGCGATATGGTCGGTGTGCTTTTGCAGAAACCTCATGTCCTCCCAACACGCCTTCCACTCGGCACCATTCATTTCGGTCAGGTCCGCGAGAATTCCGATCGGATGCTTTTTGCGCTCTGCGATGAAGAATTCAAGCTGCGGTTCAAATGCCTTGAGCTCGTTGTCGGTCAGCTTTCCAACTACGCGGAAGCCGAACGCGGCCGCTCCAGATTCCTTAAGACGTTCAATCATAGGTTCACCCTTTTTGTCCGCGACTTCTTTCCAGTGATCAGTGCACAGCTCACCCATAGAAGCGAGGTAGCACACAGTATCCGGTGGCGGTCTTGAAAAAGCTGTTCACTTTTGCTCATAAGTGCTCTGCGGGAGAGCTGACGCTGGGATTGCCGGCTCCTCTCAATGGAAGCATCTGTGACGTCGACAATGGGAACCGAGATGATGGGAAAAGGCTACGCGTAGAGCGTGGGTGGCGTTGCAGGACTGCCGCTACTATTCGTGGAGGACCACGCTGACTAGAGAGCTGTGGACGTTCACCCCGCCACCGTTGTAATCGATGAATCCCATCTCCCGGAAACGATTCATAAAGAAGCTGACTCGCGAACGGGTAGTGCCAATCATTTCGGCGAGGGTCTCCTGACTCACTCTCGCGATGAGCGGTATCGGTTTGGACTCCTGGCCGAAGTTGGCCATCAGCAGCAGGAGCCGGGCCAAGCGTTTCTCGCTGGAATTGAACAGGTGATCTACAAGGTCGGCTTCCATGCGGACGTTTCGCGAAAGAAGATAGGCTAGAAATTGTTCGGCAAACACCGGCTCTCGATGGAGCAATTCGACCATGGCACGCTTTTCGACGCGAACAATCGTGCTCTTCTGGTCGGCGCTAGCCGTGGCCATACGGATCGGTTGTCCCGCCAGACAGCCCTCGCCGAAGAAACTGGCTTGCGACAAAATGGCAATCACTGCTTCTTTGCCGCTCTTCGATACCACGGTGAGCTTCACCCTGCCGCTCTGGACGTAGAAGACCGCATCCGCAGCATCCCCTTGATGAAAGACACACTCTTCGGCCAGATAAACCTGAGCAGTCTTTCCAGCGGAGAGTTTCAGAAACAGTTGCGGATCGAATGAGTCAGCTCGTTCTGGCGGTGCATCCGGGGGACTTGATCTGGTAGCAGGAGCTAACGCCGGGAGCAAAGATGGGCGCGAATCAGCGGGTGTCCTCCCGGCTCTCTTCTTCGCAACGACGTTATGTTGGACGGCCATAGAGATTTCCCACTCGGAGATGTTGGGGCTTCGCCGAGTGACAAAGTATAACCCCGAAAACGGCCGGGAATTGTGAAGTTCAGTTTGCGCCCGGCTGCGCTGCGGGAAGTTTCTCCTATCCTCATGATTTTAAAAGGTAAAGACCAGCACGGACTGCGGTTAGCGTTTCCTGTTTAGGGACAAAGCCGCCGCCCTTTCTGGAAATGGTCAATTTTGCTCAGCTGTTCGAAAACCACAGGACTACACAGGGATAGCGCTCAAAAGCTTCAATCTATGCTTATGCGCGCAGAGGAGACAATATGAAAACCAGCACTGAAGACAAGATTCAGGGAAACATCCACGAAGCGAAGGGAACAATCAAAGAGGCAGTCGGACAGGTCATTGGTAACAAAGGCTTGGAAGCCGATGGGAAGTCCGAAAAGAAGGCGGGCAAGATTCAACAGAAAATTGGCCGTGCCAAAGAAAGCATCAAAGGCTTGAAAGAACAGCTCTCAGATACCAAAAAATCCTGATAGGCCATTCAGATGCGGCCGGCGAAGCCAAGTGGCAATGAATCCGACGCTACACGGGGCCGCTCCGTTCCTGTGGCCCCATGAAGGTCACGAGAGAGCAGTTCAGAACCATTAGTTAGTGCAAACTTATTGCGCAATTCTGGTTGGTCTTGACCTACCGTTCTCGATGTTTTGGTTTCTGCCACAGTCGTGGGATTGCTCACGTAATTGACACCCTCCACCCCCTTGCGTGTTCCGTCGTCAGGTTCTTTTGTACCTGTCTGGACGCTTCACCTCGCAAGGTTACGATTCCATCCTTGACGTCGTTTACTTCAGTGTTGAACCCGCGCACGCTGCGATGGCGCAACAGTGTGGTTCCCTGCTTTCGCGAAGGGCTCAGATTCAGTGAGCTAATGTGCACAGATTAAGTTGTGTTTAGCCTTTACCATACTCTCTGACCGACGTATCAAAGGAGAATCGAATGAGATCCCAAATACAGTTTACTGCCCTTCCGAGGTCGTTTGTTTGCGCGCTGTTCCTGCCCGTAATGGCCAGAGCACCTCGCAACAGTAGCTAGGTAAGGCACTGTATAAGAAGGTGCGGCTCGTCTTGGGCTCTCCTTGGGCCGCGACGCACCGTGCTTCTGGCTCCCAGTTGCTCATTCCCGACATATCTTGAGGCTCATGGTTATCCGTCGCATTACATTCGTCGCTATTCTCCTCCTCGCCGCCACGTTATGCGTAAGCTTTGCCCAAACGCAGGCTGACGATTCCGGCAACTCTCTCCTCGCATTTCTTAACCAGTCCATCGACTGGTATCACCGCGTCCAAATTCCCGGCCAGCTCTCCAACGATCCGTCGGACTCGATCTACACTGCCTACAATCGCAATGCAGGCCTTCAGGCCGTATCGCTCATCCTCGACTTCGGCCGTATCCAGGCCGAGCAGATGCAACTGGACCATCCCCATGACGCGCCAACCGCTGCCGATACCGCTCAACCTGCGACGCTTTCTCAACGCGTTACCAGCGCGCAAGACAAGGTTAAGCAAATCACCGCTGGCCTTGACCTACTTGAACGGCAGGCAGCCACAGCAGGCGGCAAGAAGCTCCAGACCATCAACGACCAGATTGCTGAACTGAAGAGCGATCTCGAACTCGCCCGGGCGCGTCTGGAAGTTCTGCAAAGTATGAACGCGTTCACCTCCACTGGAGTTTCAGGCGGGCTGATTGGAAAGATCGACGAACTCGAACGCACCGTCCCCGAAGCTCGTATCGCTCGGAGCGCCGAGTTGAGCGCACGTTCTTCACGCTCGGAGTCCAACAACGGTGAAACCCTTCAGAATGGAAGAGCCATCTCCGATACCCCCGCCGCGAATCCAGCCGACGTAAGCGGCGCCAATGGCAGCACGTCGTCCAGCGCTCCCTCGGCCGCGCCGGTGCCATTCAATCCACTTTCTGTGAACACGCGTGCGGCTGCAACCGCCCCCGCTAAGCAGCCCAGCAATGGCATCATCTCACTTGCCGAAGATCTCAATTCCCTCCACGGCAAACTCGATGCCGAGCGCGATGCCCTCGCTGCTACTGCCGAGTTTCACCGCTCGCTGGATCGCATTCGCGATCCGCTGAGAACTCAATTGCGAGCCATCTATCAGCGCGATCAAAGCCTCTCCGTCCAACCCCAGTCCGACGATCCAGTGGTGCTGGCGGACCGTAGAAAGCAGATCGACGCCCTCACCGCGGATTTCAAACACCTGGCAGCCATGGTGCTGCCCCTCGCCAAGGTTGACCTGCTGCTTGATGCCACCTCCAATAATCTGGCCGAGTGGCAAAGCGAGACCCAACGCACCTACTCGACCCAGGAACGAGGGCTGCTGCTGCGCATCGGAGCCCTCGTCCTGGCAATCATCCTGGTTGGCGTTGCCGCTGACTTCTGGCGGCGCGCCATCTTCCGCTATATCCAGGAACCACGTCGCCGCAATCAATTTCTACTGCATCGCCGAATCGTGGTAACGGCGGCGATCGCTCTCATTCTGATCGTTGCCCTCTCCACCGACATAGGCTCACTGGCGACATTTGCCGGGTTCCTCAGCGCCGGCATTGCCATTGCCCTGCAGAATGTGATCCTCAGCGTTGCTGCCTACTTCTTACTCATCGGACGCTTCGGAATTCGCGTCGGAGACCGCGTCCAGATCGGCGAAGTTACCGGAGACGTATTCGATATCGGCCTCGTCCGCATGCTCCTGGTGGAGTTGGATACGTCGGCGGGCGAAGCGCGTGCCACCGGTCGTATCGTCGTCTTTTCCAATTCCGTGGTCTTCCAGCCATCCTCCAATTTCTTTAAGCAGCTTCCGGGCTCCAACTTTGCCTGGCGGCGCATCTCACTCACCCTTAACGCCGACGTTGACTACGGGCTTGCCGAGCAGCGCATCTCCGCTGCCGTTACCGGCGTCTACAAAACTTACAAGTCCGAACTCGAACAGCAGCATCGGGTTCTTGAAAGCTCACTTACCATTCACATTGCCAGTGCCGAGCCGCAGACGCGGCTGCGCCTTAAACAGGCAGGACTGGAGATTGTCATTCTTTACCCGGTCGTTCTCACCCGAGCCCCGCAAATCGATGACCTCATGACCCACGCCCTGCTCGATGCCATTGAGGGCGAGCCCCGTTTGCGTCTGGTCGGCGGCGGTCTCGCTAACATCAAGCCGGTCGATGCTACCCCCCATCAGCCAATTATCTCTGCCCCTATAGAAGTCTCTTCCTAGCGTGCTGTCTGGATTCAGGCAGATGGTTCGATCAGACATCGTAGCTCCCTCCTATGCGAGCCATAACAATGGAGCTATGACTTTGTCAGTGGATTACTTACGATGGCAGGATGGCTCGGATGCTGAAAGTGACCGACGAATTCACGCGGGAGTGCCTGGCGATCCGTCCGCGGCATCGTAATCGAAGTTCTGGCCGACGCCATGCGACAACTGAATCAGCTTTGAATCCATGGACACATTCATTTCATGGGTCCGTAGACGCTGATCTTTTAGTGCTTACATCCACTGGTCACGAATAAGGGGATGCAACGACAAAGCACCTGGCGCGGGCCAGGTGCTCATTCGTTTGCCTGCTCTTAGCGTTTGATTTCGCCGGTATGGCCGCGCCCATCACGCACTTCATTTCCTTTGAAGTTTGCAGCATTTTCAGCATGCTTTGACGGCTCGGCTTTCTCGCCCCGTTGCGGCGTAGCGCCTCGATAGCCGTGGTCAGGATGATAACTGTTATTTACTTGTCCACGGAAGTTATCGCCGCCATGAAACCAAGGACCGGCACCGATGAAGACACCACCGGTAAACCATTCCGGACCGTAGTAGCCGGAGGGAGCGCAGCCATAAGGTGAGGCATCATAGTACCCGTAGGGACATTCAGGCGCGACTCCGATGTTGATGCTGACCTGAGCTTCTAATTTGGGAGCGGTAACCGTGAAGCAGATTGCAGCAACACCGGCTAGGGCAAGATATCTTAGTCTGTTCATTTGTTCTCCTCGTTATCGTAGAGGCAGTTGTCGACTGCTTCTACGAGGATCGACTACTGACGAAGCCATGTCTGTATTGTTTTGCACACAGATGGATGCGGTCGCGAATGACCTTTATGCGGCAATACCGCTCGCAGCTCTGAACCACTCAGCTTCCGACCATCCATATTCCGCTAGAATGTTTAGCCAAGCGGCTCGGTACGATAAGCGGTTCGCCTCCGATTGCGCCGGATCGCATTTTGCGCCGAGTCTGATCCCACTCACTAAAATCTTGTCATACGTAAGAGTGTTTTCGTCCGTTGGTATTGCCAAAACTGCGTTTTCCATAGCTTCCTCCGAAATCGTGTTTCGCGTTGTAAATGGTGTGTAGTTTCCTACAGCAAGGTGTGGTTGAGAAATCTTGTATATTGAGCATCGCACGGTCGAATCGCTCACATCTGTGCTCTTTTGCTCATAATCAAAAACATAATTGCAATGACGGCAGAGCAGAGCGCGCTGCACGGATTGTTATTCAATTCCGCCGCTCTGCATTGACTTGCCAGTGGAGCCAGATGAGAAATGCGGTCCAGAGAAGCCTGGTTCCAAGCTGTGCTCCGGCCACGGAGTAGGTGGCAATGCCAGACGGTCATCGCCGGCGGCCCCGGTGATCACACCAGGGCCGATCGCCTTCCACGGCCTTTGCAGCCAGCGGGATAGGGAATTCGTCTGCGAGAGAGTTAGCGCCTACGCTTCCCTAAGCACCATAAAGCTTGCTCACAACAGGAGCGGAGTCGAGTAGCGAAATTTACTCGGGCATCTCATTGTCTGCTGATTCTTCCTGCACTTCGGTTTTTTCCCAACTGTAACCCGGGTCGTATCCCTTCATGACCTGGTCAACGACGTCCGTGCCAGGACCGAGATCTTTCTGCAACACGATGCCATTCTCATTGACGATGAATGTCATCACGCCGGACGACCGGTATTCGGCAGGATAGGCCAGGAAAGCGAAGCCTCCGGTCATCTTGCCGTTTACGATATAGTCCTTTGCGCCGCCTGGAGCGTTCTTCCCTTGACGGGTCATGATCTCGAAGTAATAGCCACGGTAAGGAGTCGGGGTTCCAGCTTGATGATTGGCTGTGCCCTTCGCCACAGCCGATGCGACCAGCGGCCCGATGGGGCTCTGGGGTTCCCAACCAGCAGACGTCCAGTACAGGCCGTTGTGCTGCCCTTCATCACTGAAAATCTTCTGGGCGTATTCGTTGTGATGTGTAGAGTAGTGTTCCTTCTGCGCCACCACAAGTTCCTGGCAGATACGAATAGCCGACATTTCGTTCCGGCCGACTCGCCTGTATAGGATTTCTTTCTTACCCTCCTCGGTATCGAAATACCAGGACTTGCCTTTGTTCACAAGGGGAATGGGTGTCGGCCAATTCTCACCACCGATGTACAGAACGGTGGCTACATCCGACTCCTTTACCAGGCGGTGCATCTCCTTGTACTTCTCTACGAAATTAGCACGGCTGTCGGCGTCCTCGGCGTCGTCTCCGGAGGAAACAATTTGCTTTGCATCGGGGCCGAGTATCTCGATCATTGTTTTTTCGTCGTTATCCTGCGCGGCTTTTACTAATGCATTGCTCGCGTCCTCCGGTGAGGAAAACGTTTTCTGGCCGTGTTGCTGCGCCATGGAGCGAACGGGAAGGAACGCCGTCAAAAGGATCACGAGCACGGCGAGTTCAGGAAGATTTGTCCAATGTGATGTGTTGAAGTTCAGCTTTGTTGGCCGCATACGATTTCTCTCCATTTCGAAATTTGACAAGCGGTTCGGAACGTTACAACGCGTTGATTACCGGCGCCCACCGCCCCCATGTCCGCCGCCTCCACCGCTGCTACGTCCACCGCCTCCACCACCGCTATGTCCACCACCTCCACCACCGCGCGCTCCGCCGCCAACACTGGCGCTGCCGCGTGACGAGAAGCTTCTTGCCTGCGCGCCATGCCCGTAGTTGCTAAATGCACCCGAGCGAACACCGCTCTGGCCGCGGGGTTCAGCGTATCCTCGCGCAGCCCTGGTGTTTCCGTTGAAAGGCCTGGCCGATGCCCCGCCACGATAGCCGCCGGCGCGAACGCCACCGCCTCGGGCGAAGCTACTACGGTTATAAAACGTGTTACTCCGGGAGTAGTACCTGCCATGGTTAAAGGTGGCATATCGATTGTGCCAATCGAATCCCCAATTCCCCCAGCCCCATCCAAAGCCTCCGAAGAAACCAATTCCAAAGCCAGGTCCGAACGAGAGGTAGGGACCGCCATACCAGATTCCGGGGTACTGATACCATCCCGGCCACGCCATAATCGGGCCGCCATAGACCAGCCATGGATCATAGGCGGGGACATAGACGACCTCAGGACTGGCCGGCTGAATAACAATCGTCGAGCCTTGGTCGGTTACGGTTTGCTGCGGCGTAGTCTTGAGATTGCCGGCGCCTTGCGCCCGCTGGCGCATTTCCTGCACCGCATCGGTCACGTCTTGCTGCTGATTGTAGTAGGCATCTCCCAACGAGGACGTCCAGGCAAGGTTCTTGTCCATATTGCCCAAGACAGACGGAAACGCAGTGAGTGCCTTGACGCTTGGATCCCACGACTGCTGGTTCACGGCCTGGCCCAAGGCGTCACCCTGCAGGTCAGGATGCGCTTGCACCCATCTGTCTGCCTGAACTACTTGCTCGGGAAAGGTAGAAGCCGCCAGGACCTGTGCCACAAGAGAGTCCGGGTATAACGCGATGGGCGCGACCAATTGCTGCAATTGCTCCGGGCTCTGCTGCGCATATGTCGCCGGCGCGGGAGGGGGCGTGTCTTGGTCTGCCAACAGTGGCATGGCCACGAAGAGAAGAGCCATTAGTGGAGCAAAAATACGCATGCCCATTCGAGGCCATGAAAACCCTGCGACGTATCCAGCCGTGTTCATATTCTTGATTCTCCTATGTGATTTCATCGCGGGGCTCACCGATAAGCGGAATGCCGGAAACGCAAAGCACTTGACATCGGCAACAACAGCCTTTTGACGAGTGACAGCAACAGAGGAAAAGGTAAGTGACGAAAGAGAGCTGGTCTGTTCAAGATTGACCACATTGGTCAGAAACTGCGTTCGTTGCTTCGTATACTTCAGTTCCGAAGCCGCAGTCCAAATTTATTGCCGTGACTGAGCAATAGTGAGCAGCCTTCGTCCTCCAACTCTGCCAGACTCGAAATGCCATCCCCACCGGGGCGGGTTGCTTTCTACCACGGAGAATCCCAGATGAAGTTGCGCGAATCCGTTTTCATGTTATTTACAATCGCGACTCTCGCGGCGTTACCCACAATGGCAAAGGCGCAGTCACTGGTAGATCCGGTGGAGCCCTCACGGATTGTTGCAAGCACCGCAACGCAAGGCGATCTGGTGTACACGCGGCCCACCGAGGAAATCAAGCTTCGCAATTACGTCTTTGACGCGTACGGCCCGTATCCTATCGCCGGTGCCGCAGTAGTGGCCGGCATAGGCCAAATGGACAATACTCCGGCGGCATGGCAGCAAGGCGCGGCCGGCTACAGCAAGCGATTCGGTTCCGCGCTCGGCATTGCAGCGATCAGCACTACGACACGCTATGGTTTGGCAGAGGCCCTTAAAGAAGACACACTGTATTACCGCTGCGACTGCACAGGCGTGCTTCCAAGACTGCGCCATGCGGTGATTTCGAGTTTGACAGCGCGCCATGGCGAAGACGGCCACCGTGCCTTCTCTTTCTCGGCGGTTGCAGCACCCTATGCCGGCACGATAACGGCGGTGTATGCCTGGTATCCCGGCAACTATGGCGCCAGATCGGCACTGCGGATGGGCAATTACAATTTCCTCGTAGGTGTTGGGGAGAATATCATGCGGGAGTTCTTCTACAGCCGCCCGCATTCTCTGCTCTCCCGCATGCACCTCCATGATCCGGGCGCAGCCCCGGAGCCGGATTCCAAGTGAGCGAGCGCCAAATTGAAGCGGTCGCAGGTGTGGCGGCTCCGCTCACCGGGCAACCGGTCTCGGTCGCGGCGTTCGATGCGGGCGCCTCCAAGTGGGTGAGCACCGAATTCTTCGAATGGTTTGGCGAACTCGCCATCTTCTCCTGGCGAGTTGTGCGGGCTGCGGTGACGCCGCCATTTGAGTTCCGCGAACTCTTTCGGCAACTTGATGAAATAGGTTCGAAGTCGCTGCCGCTCGTCGCGCTGGCTGGCGCTGCAATTGGAGTTGTGCTGGCGCTGGAGTCGGTTCAAAGCATGACCCGCTTTGGAGCCAAATCGCTGCTTCCCGCGGCGCTCGTGTATTCCATTATCCATGAGATAGGTCCGATTATTACGGCCCTGGTCGTGAGTGGCCGGGTGGGTGCGGGCATCGGCGCAGAGTTGGCCTCGATGAAAGTGACCGAACAAATCGACGCCATCGAAGCTTCTGCGGTAAATCCCTATCGGCTGCTCGCCGTCACTCGCATCCTGGCTTGCATCCTGATGCTGCCGTTACTGACCCTTGCTTCCGATGCTTGCGGCTTGGTGATGGGTTGGGTTGCGCTAGCCACGGTTGAACCGCTCTCGTTCCATCAGTTCATCATTAACGGATTCAATGGTTCTGGCTTTAATGACTTCCTGCCACCCACGTTTAAGACTGCGGTCTTTGGACTGATCATCGGCCTAGTCTCCTGCTTTCAAGGGATGCGCACCCGGGGAGGTGCCGAAGGCGTAGGACGTGCGGCCACCAGTTCGGTGGTCCTGTCCTCTCTCTTCGTTATCCTGGCTGATGTGGTGCTCGTGAAATTCATCATCATCGTTTTCCCGTAAACAATTATGGCCACAATCGATCAAGTCGCGATAAAACTGCAAGCCAACGAAGCCGGGCGCACGCCGGTTGTCGCGGTCGACAATGTATACAAGTCCTTCGGAGCTCAAAGAGTCTTGAATGGAGTGAGCCTGACGGTTAGCAGAGGCGAGATCCTCGCGATCCTGGGGCGCAGCGGTACCGGCAAGAGTGTTTTACTGAGGCTGATCATCGGCTTGCAGACGCCTGACTCGGGAGCGGTTCGCATCCACGGAGAAAACATCGCAGGCCTGTCCCTCGACCAGCTCAGCGAGATCCGCAAGAAGATGGGCTTTCTGTTTCAGCATGCCGCGCTTTACGATTCGCTCACTGTCGAGCAGAATGTGGCTTTTCCCTTGCAGCATCAGAGGAAGGAGATGTCGAGCTCTGAGCAATGTGACCGCGTCAAACAGTTACTTTCGGAAGTTGGCATGGATGGGCATCTCGATAAGATGCCGGCAGATATCTCCGGCGGAATGCAGAAACGGGTAGGACTGGCGCGGGCATTGGCCCTGGAGCCGGACATCCTGCTGCTCGACGAACCGACCGCGGGCCTTGATCCAATCAGTTCCGCTGAGATTGATGATTTGGTTCTCAAACTCCAGGCTGAACGCCACATGGCGTCCATCGTAGTAACTCACGACCTGTACAGCGCAAAGACAATTGCAGATCGTTTGATTCTGCTGGATCAAGGCAATGTTACAGCCGAAGGCACCTTTCAAGAACTTCAGGGAAGCGACGACCCATTCGTTCGTGAGTTTCTGAAGCATTCGTAGGAGAACTTATGTCAAGAACAGCTCGGTTGGGAGCTTTCATCGTCGTGACCTTGGCCATTCTGGTGGCCGGAGTATTTATCATTGGAAGCAAGCAGTATCTTTTTAGCTCGACCTACCAGGTGAAGGCGCAATTCAGCAATGTTGCCGGATTAGATGTGGGAGCGGATGTGCGGGTAGGAGGAGTCCATAGCGGAGTTGTGCACAGCATTGAATTGCCGCACAAACCTGGCGAACAAGTCACGGTGGTGATGGATCTCAGTAAATCGACACACGAGATCATCAAGCAGGACTCCGTAGCCACGATTGAGACCGAGGGCATGTTAGGCAACCAATATTTAGCAATCTCGTTCGGCTCCGCCGGTTCTCCCAATGTTCGGAATAACGATACCATCGCGAGCCAGCAGCCGCTGGAAATGGCGGACCTGTTCAGGAAAGCAAATGGCATTCTTGATAGCAGCCAGCAAGTCATCCAGAACACCACCGTGGCGACGGCAAACCTGGATTCGATTTCCGGCAAGATCGACCGGGGCCAGGGGACAGTCGGTGCGCTGGTGAACGACAAGCAACTCTATAGCGACCTCGAACATACGACGAGCGCAATGCGCGAGACGATGGCCCAGGCGCAAAGCGGAGTCACCGACTTCCAAGAGAACATGGAAGCGCTAAAGCACAACTTTCTCTTGCGCGGCTACTTTAAGAGCCGCGGCTACGAAGACTCCTCCGAACTGGCTAAGAATGAAATTGAACACATGCCGCAGGGCACGCCCATCAAGGAATTCACGTACTCCTCGAAGCAGCTATTCGACAAGAAAGACTCTGCCAAGCTGAAGAACGAGAAGTCTCTGCACGATGGCGGCAGTTTTCTCGCGAGTGAACATTTTGGGTTTGCGGTGATTGTAGTGTCTGCCGGAACTGAAGGAGATACGAATAAGGATATGGTGCTGACCGAAGCGCGGGCGATGGTCGTGCGCGAGTATCTGGTTGAGAATTTCGGCTTCGACGACAGTCAGCTTAAGACTCTTGGAATTGGCAAACAGGCGACCACGAATTCAGACGGCGACTGGGGTACGGTGCAGATCATCATTTATCCGGCCGGCACGGCTATCCCGCGGGACAAGCAACCGCAGACAGTTATCTCTTCAGCACGAGAGTAGGACCGATCGGCTCCCGTTCCAAGCGCCGCGGTACCGAATCGATAGCAGCGAAAATCGCAAGAATCTAACTCTTGCGCACATGCACTACAAATTCGCTTCGGTGCGGGCGGTTATACTGCGCATCTGCGTATCAAGTGATTGATGCCTGCGCAGGCCTTGAGTTATCCAGTGGCACAAGCCGATTGGCAGAATCGTATGGCTCCAGGGAACGCATTCTCTCCCACGAGTAATCAATCTCGCGTCCGCAGTCGAAGCAGACCTGGTACGTGCGATTGTTGATCGTGAAGACGCGGCTCCGATCGCGGTGGTGGCATGCAAATAACCGCTGAATACAATGGAGAACTGTCATAGATCCTGTGCTCTCTGCCGCCGGTCGCGGTCTCCGTGTGCGTCAAGCCATTCCAAGAGTCCGCGAACGCTTGCCCGAGCCAAGGCGATCGCACAGTCAGCAGCTCCGTAATACACATTGATCGTGTCGCCATCAGCATTCATTGTGTTCCCGCAGGGGAACACAACGTCATCAACGTCGCCATGGCGTTCGTAGTCAGTCTCCGGGCCGAAGATCCATTGGTCCCCCCGGAGCAAGCACTTGGCTGGTTGCTCAAGATCAAATAGCGCCAGACCCAACCGGTATAGGCAGCCCGATGGTGTGTGCCGCACTCCGTGGTAGAGGGTTAGCCACCCGCGGGCGGTTTGAATCGGCGGCGAAGAGAGCCCGATCTTGTTCGCATCCCACCATGCCCCGCGACGTGCTTCAAGCATGACCATGTGACTGCCCCAATGGCGCAAATCGGGCGAGTAGGAGATCCAGATATGAGCACCAAGTGCGGTCATCGGGCGATGGATAAGCGCCCATCGTCCTTTAATCTTATGCGGTAGCAGCGCCGCGTCCTTGTCATCGGGTGACATGATCACCCCATACCGCTCGAAGCTATGGAAATCCTTCGTAAGCGCGAGCGAAACACCCGGGCCGCCACGTGAATACGAGGTGTAAACCACCGCGTATTGCTTTAATTCAGGCACCCAGGTGATTCTCGGATCTTCAATACCCCAGAGCTCTTCCGGATATTCGTCCGGGTTTGCCATGAGCGTTGGTGTCGGATCGATCTGCCATCCGTCCACTCCGTTTTCAGAACGCGCGGCACAGAGATGCGAAAGTCCCCTCCGGTCCTCCACGCGGCAGAGCAACAGCGTCGATCCATCCTCAAGCAGGGTTGCGCCCGCATTGAACACGCTATTGATTGGATATGGCCAGTCTCTACTAGTGAGGATCGGATTTGCGTCATGGCGGTGCAACAACGGCTCATCATGAATCACTACGCTCATGAAATCTCCAATGGAGTGCGCGAACTGAGAGAAACACGTGAAATGGAGATAGCTTCATGCTTGGTGAAAGGAAGTTCTGCGTCTTCCAACAGGCGCATCTCGAGCAGCGCCATCAGGAAGGAAAGCGTGGACTCCGCTCCCTGGTTCTCGTTAACCCGGTCGGGATGCAACCCGTCGCGACATCCACCAGTGCTGGAGTCGTAGAGCACGATCTGCAGATCATTGTCGCCCAGGAACCAGTTGAACGCCGACCATGCATCCTTGAGCCAGCGGTCATCGGCGGTTGCGCGAAACGCCTGCAAACATGCCGACACCGTTGCCCCAGCTTCTACGGGTTGCTGATCGAAGCGCGCCTTCTCGCCTCCCTTGCGGTGAAAACCCTGCGATCCAATCGGAACGAAGTGTCCCTTGGTCTCGCAACGCTGCATTGTCACAATCCAACCCAGAGACTCAAGGCCGGCCGCAAGCATGACCTTATCAGAGGTTCGCACCGCGCACGCGATCAGAGCCTGTGGCAGTCGCGCGTTCGAGTATGCGAGAACATCCTCAAACCAGTGCCATCCGGCTGAGTGGTTTGAAGCGTAGATGTCGAGCAAACGATGCGAGAGTTCGTCCATCGTCTGCATAGCCGCTCTGTCTCCCGGGAATCCGTTGAGGTATTCCTGTAACCCTAATGCGGAAAACGCCATTGCGCGCGGACTTTTGAACCTGAGAATAGCCGGAAGAGCTGATTCAAACAGCCGCCCCGCGGTACCCCGCAAATCTGCGAACTTGGAGCGCCCCAGCACGGTTCCCAATCCCCACAAGGCGCGGCCGTGACTATCTTCCGATCCCGTTGCCTCAAGCCACTGGCGTTCGTAGCTCAGGAAATTCCTGAATCGGCCAGTTGCCGGATTGAACGCGTGCCACAGAAATGCCAGGTAGCGCGACGCCAGGTTGGCCGATTCAGAGAGCGCGGTCATTCCGAGCTCTTCCATCAACATCGCCACGATTAATGCCCGGGCATTGTCGTCGGTCGCGTAACCCTCGCCATAAGCAGGGACGGAAAAAACTGCGTGTTGCAAGAGTCCTGTGTGATCGGTCATCCGGTACAGGTGATCCAGTTTTAAGGACGGCAACCGGTCCAGCGTTCTCTCGGCGTTCAAGTCTGAAAACGCGATGCGCGGAATCTGCATTCGATCGGAGCGAGCGCGCACAAACGTGCTCATGTAAGATTCGGCAGCCTTGTTCCACACTGTATCCCGCGCATACAGGTAGGCGCGTTTACGCATCGCATGGCGGGCTACTTCGTTATCCAGTAGTTCAATCGCCGCCGTCGCAATCGCATCTGAGTCTTCGAACGGGACCAGCACTCCACGTCCCTCGTCCAGCAGTTCAGCGGCGTGCCAGTACGGAGTCGAGATGATCGCCTTCCCTGCCCCCAGAGCGTACGCCAGCGTGCCCGACACAGCCTGCGCTTCGTAGCGATAAGGTGTGATGTAGATATCAGCGGAGCCAACGAACTGAGCCATTTCCTCCGGACTAACGAAGCGGTTGTGGAAAATCACATTACGCTCAACCCCAAGTTTTCTTGCCAGTGCCTGAAGTTGCAAACGGTACTGGTCGCCCTCGCGGCGCCGAATATGCGGATGCGTTGCGCCCACGACCATGTACACAGCTTCTGGATGCTCGGCTACGATCCGGGGAAGTGCCTCGATCACGCGTTCGATCCCTTTATTTGGAGAGAGCAATCCGAATGTAAGCAGCACGGCCCTTCCCTCTGTTCCCGAAGAGTCCTTGTAGTAATTGGGATCTCCGAATGGCAGGTCGGGCACGCCATGGGGAATGACGTCAATCTTTTCTTCCGGTATGTGAAACACTTCCTGCAGAAGCCGCGAAGAGTGTTCGCTCATTACGATCAGCCGGTCAGAGAGCACGGCGATTTCGTCCATCACGACTCTTTGCATGGCGTCGGGTTCGCGGAGAACTGTGTGTAGCGTCGTCACGACGGGCATTTTGAGACGCCTCAGGAGGCGCAGAATGTGGCTTCCCGCGGGGCCTCCGAAAATACCGTACTCATGCTGCAGGCAGACCAAATCGACGTTGCTGAAGTTCAGAAAGTCCGCGGCGGCATCATAGGAAGACGGGTCGCCTTCCATCAGTTCGAATCGTACACGCGGGGGATAGTTGTACTGCGATCCTGGATCGTTCACCGGCACTGCGAGCAATTGAACTGTTTCGTACTCTTCACCGATGGCGTCACATAAGTCTGTCGTAAAGGTTGCGATTCCACACTGGCGCGGAAGGTAGTTTCCGATTACCGCAACCCGGCTCGGAAGCGACGCGCTGACCCTTGATCTCAACGATGCCGCAAGTTTTCCTTCGAGCATCAGCGTGCGTACTTTTGTTCCAGGTAGCCTCGCGCTCAATGATGCATTTTCTTGTGGCGGCATTTTTTATCTCCTCAGCTTGTCTCGCGCTATTCAGCGTCGTCCAGTTACCAGGTTAAAGACCAGGACGATCAGTGCTACCACCAGCAGGAGATGAATCAGGCTGCCTGCGATGTGAAGGCTGAATCCAAGAAGCCAGAGAATCAGGAGAATTACGAAGATTGTCCAAAGCATTTTGAGTCCCCTCTACTTGGCGATGCGTCCGGGACTCGATTACGTCCCGGGCACACGCCTCATATTCGTAGTTAACTAGTTTGAAGCAACCGCCTGCGCTTTGGCACTTCTCACTGCATTCAGGAAGCGCTCGGAAGCTCCTGTCGGCGCTACTTTGCCGGTTAATACAGCCCGGGTTGAAACGTGACGGCCGTAGATCGCTTCCATCGAGTCGTCGTCGCGGCGAATCGAGGCGCCATTCAACGTGAGTCCGGCAAACGCGCCCTTGGCGCGGGAGTAGGTCAGAATCTCGGTGTTCAGCTTCCAATCGGTATCGGCTGACGCATGACGGCCTACTGGTCCAGCTGCCGCAGAGGCATCAGCACCCAGTTCGAACTTGCTTTGCAGCAAGCGGCGCATGCCACTGTCATTCTGGATGATCATGACCAAGTCGATGCCTTCAACCCCGATCTGTAATCCCCAGCTTCCACCAGTGATGGCAAAGAATGCCGGTGCGCTCCAACCCTCGGCAGTGCGGCACGTTGCCACGCCGCGGCCGTTCTCCGCGCCAAAGACAAAGCCGCCCTTGAGCATGTGGGGAACAATTGCTATGCATTTTGCGTGTTCGAACACTTCTTCGGGAATGCCTTTGTCCGGCGCACCCATGATTTCATGCAGCACCTTGGCTGCATTATCCATACGGTCGGCGGATTTTTCGCGATGTGACTGCGCCCAGCCAAGGCTGGTCAGACTGATTAACGCAACGAACAACATGATCTTTTTCAAGGTGAGGCCTCTGATTTTCTACCCCCGCGCGGTGTCTCTGCGTCCATCGCATTGGCCGCGTGATGAGGTACTTTCAACCTTAGCGTCTTGCGGTAGGCCCGTCTGAGCTATAGTGCTCATGTCAAGAGGGTATATTTCGCAGTGCTTTAGGGTGCGACGGTCCCGGCAGGGCCACCTTCGTGGATTGGAGAAGGATGGCGTCGTTGGTCTGCCCCCGCGACCCAGCAGTGCATCGGGCCTCGCTTTCAGCGCCACCCTTTCCCATTCTCTTGCTATTGCCCGGCTGCTTCCAACTTCTTCGAGTCGTTTACGCCCTTGGATTTTCAGGCTTTGCCGTCTCTGCAGCGAGCTTCTCGGCAAGTCCAAATGCATTCATGGAATGTTCAAGCGCTCTCCTGCTGAGTTCGTGGGCCGTCAGGTGATCGCCCTTGTCGTGAGCTACGGCGGCAGCCTGATGAGCATGGATTGCAAGGTTGTGCAGCTCTGATGCGCGAGCGTGTGTGCTTTGTGGCATGGTGCTCTCCTTAACTAATGTTTTTTACTGCCTAACCAAAACGGTCTCGCCATGCACCGTATACGAAGTGTGCTTTGTTCCGTCGATAATGTCCTTTGCCATGGCCACAGCATCCGGTGAACCGTGAACAATCAGCAAGAATTTGTCGGTCTTTAGCGCAAGCTCGTACTGAAGGACGCTATCCTTCGGTATCCCGATACTTGCCAACCCACCCCCGATCGCGCTGACACCGCCCACAACCGCTGCACCCTCCAGACCTGCCACGATCCAGGCTACCAGGGGACCAGCAACGAGCACAGGGCCGATGCCGGGGATGGCAAAAAAGGCCGATCCAAAAAGCAGTCCCCAGAAGCCGCCCCATAAGGCTCCCATTTTCCCCCAATGCTTCATGCGGTCACCAGTATTGTAGTAACCGACGACGTGTTCATCTGTGTGTTGATCCTTCGCCGCGATCGACAGGCTTTTCATGTCGACGCCAGCCTCTTGGAGACACTTGACTGCCTGCTCTGCCTGTTCGTGGGTGTCGTAAACGGCTACAACGGAATTACGGTCGGTCATTGCTATCTCCGGTCTCTTGGGGTAAACATAAATTCTGCAACTGCCGCACCAACAACGAGTGCAGTCGCGTGGTCTTTCCAGCAAAGCAAACAACGCTTGCCTGATGAGTGTCCCACTGCCCGGGCTGGCGCGCTGAGCAATCCGATACAGTTTCCGTGATGCTGCCGCGCAGTACGCGGTTGCGCGCTGCTTAAGCCAAACTGGACACCCGCGCCGGCTTACAAAGGAGAGCACATCCCAGCGTTTGGCCTCAAAGCCATTGCGTATGCCGAGGCCCCGCCGAGTGCACAAAGTAAACCCCTCAGCGAGAACCGCGGCGATGAATGTTCAATCCTATTCGGTTGCAATCCAGGGCCAGTAGACTGCAACACTGGGCCCACCTTCAACACGCCGCATCCCAAGAACGGGAGCGGTGTCCAAACGCACAGTTATGCGTGGTTACTTTCGCCGCATCGACAAACCCGCCAGCGTCCCCACTGCGAGACCGGTGACGAAGGTTACGGCGACTGTGAGCAACGGATTTCGCTGGATACGCCGGGTTGAATCATTCACAAAGTCCTCGGCGGCGTCCCCACCCTGTTTCGCGGCACGCTTGGCTGCTTCCACCCCATCAACAACCGCGTCTGCTACTGCTGCGGTTACGCGAGAAGCCTCGCGAACCGATTGCGCAATGTGTTCACTTGCCTTTTCTACCAGGGTTTGTGACATTGAATTCCTCCGTCGTCTTGCATGAATTGTCGACTCGCAACTGGCGGCGCTTCAGAACCCAGGCCAGTACGAATTAGACAGTGATCCTTTGCAGGCTTTGGTGACTAGGCGTTTCTTGTTCTGATTGCGCCCTGCGTTCTTAGGGTGTAGTCACAATGATCAGTTCTATCGCCAGTGTGCCACTAGCAGTTGATAAAAACTGGTCAATCAAGCTCACGAGGCCCGGCTATGGCCGCAGAGGCTATCGTTATAGTCGTGAAGGGCAGGCCGACATAATTACAATTCTGTTCACTATTGACCAGTCCTTTCGATGCTGAACTTCGATAATGGTGAAGGCTGATGGTCTGAACGAGAACTCGGATGAGCATCGATATGCGGATTCCTCGTCGGCTGCAACAAGTCGTTCTCTCTCACTCGTACCCGGAAACGTTGTTTCTCACTCGGTGGACCGAGTACGGCTTATCCGCAATAGACGAATTTCGGGCAGACGTGAGTCTTCGCCCAGAGAGGTAGGTATCATGAACAATGAGATATATTTAGCCACAAATCTCTTAGCAGAGCTTAAGGAGGCCTATCGCAACCTGCCAAGAGATATGCAGGTCCGCGTCGCTTCCTTATTACGCGAGGGTGCTCTGCAGCAACAATCCGACGCTGAGCTCGTCAGTTGACGTTTTTACCGACCAATATGACTATAAGCGCCATAGGGTGCGAGACTAGATGATGCATCGGTTTGTCGCCCTCTATGATGCGAGCGATAGTTAACGTCGGCCTCATGCTCGGTATCGCGCCGCATACTCCACCCGGAAATTCCAGGTATCGTTTGATCTCACCAGCCCACGGCAGGTGTAGGTCAGGACCGAATACGCGCGTGCGGCAATGGAGCACAGCGAGGGTGCCGTCGCGCGAATAGAGAGCAGGCGCCAACCCCTGGCGATGGCACCTGCCAGCGTCGATGAGGAACGCATGGTTTAGATCCGCCCAAGAACCAGAAGAATTATCACGATCAAAAGGATCAGGCCCAACCCTCCCGTCGGATAGTAGCCCCATCCTCTGCTATGCGGCCAAGTCGGTAGCGCTCCGACTAGTGCCAATATCAAAATCACAATCAATATGGTTCCAATCATATTCCGCTCCTTTTTCTGCGGTGAGATAACATCCAAGAAGGGTTATAAGCGATTTGCCGTTCTGTAGCTGGTCAATTCTGCTCAACACAAATAAAGTTGATGGGCTTTCATGCGGAATACGCGATGGCGCGGAGTAGCCTAGTCAAAACAAATGGTGCGAGCCCATGGGATCCGCACCACTTTGAATTGAGTCTTCACTGTTGAGCTGCTCACCTTTCCCTGGCGTTGCCCTCTTTCTGAGCAGGACGCGGCGCACTCTGTACACGAGCCTCCGGCCGCGGTGCGGCCTGGGCACGTGGAGCAGATTGCGCACGAGCGGCAGGCTGCGAACGCGGCGCACTCTGTACACGAGCTTCGGGCCGCGGTGCGGCCTGGGCACGTGGGGCAGGTTGCGCATGAGCGGCAGGCTGCGAACGCGGCGCACTCTGTACACGAGCTTCGGGCCGGGGTGCGGCCTGGGCACGCGGGGCAGATTGCGCATGAGCGGCAGGCTGCGAACGCGGTGCACCCTGTACACGAGCTTCGGGCCGGGGTGCGGCCTGGGCACGCGGGGCCGGTTGCGCATGAGCGGCAGGCTGCTGGCGAGCGGCGCTGTTCGCGGGGTGTGGAGTTGATCTGTTTGGTTCTGGCCGAGCGGCTGCATGATTCTCGGCGGCCTTGTATGGTGCGCCTGCTTGCCTGGCCGCCACCACTCCGCGGCCACCAAACTCGGCTGGTTTTGCGGTTGCAGCGATTGCTGGGCGACCGTGGTTCACCGAAGCCAGAAGCGCGTGGTTGCCCTTGGCAGCTTGCGCATGCTGTGTTTGCGATGTGGTTGGCTGGGAGTGCCGCTCGCGCGATGCGGATTCTTCCGCCTGGGTAGGACGGGCAGAAACTCCACCCCTACCGCCGTTATAGCTGACGTGGTTGAACGCTGTGTTGTTGGTTACAGATTTATTGTAGACATTGTGCATGCTGGTGGCGTTCACGTTATTCACGGAACGGTTGTAATTGAAGGCGCCATGATTCCAATATCCGCCCTGGTAGCCAACGCCACCATAGCCGAAGCCATAATTCACGCCTCCGTAGAAGCCGACATGATCACCCCAGTAGCCGCCATGCCAGACATACGCATTATCGCCCCAACCCCAATAACCGGGAGTCCAGAGGAAGCCAACTTCCGGGGCCATCACCCAGGTTCCCGGAACCCAGAAGTAGCCTTCATCTCCATAAGCCCAATAGCCGGGAGTCCATAGATAACCGTCGGCGGGAGCCATGGGCTGCGTATAAACAGGCAGGGCGGGCGGAGCGAGAGTGATCGACACCGCAAACTGTGCGAACGAAACCGCTGGAATAGCCACGATCAGAATTGCAAGCAATAATAGACGGAGGATACGCATTTGAATCACCTTGCCAAATCATCCTTCGATTGCCCGGTGGTACCTTGCTGCTGCGGGTTGCGCGGATTGAAAGGCGACGCGTCATGTACAAAGATTCCACCGATCCATTAATAGCGCTGTGCACAACTGCTCACTTTCTGAGTATTTCCGTAAGCGTCGCCCCAATACCGTGTTGACGGCCTGAAAGAGTCTGTGAATGAGAGAGGTCGTGTCCACATTTTGCAAGTGGACACGACTGGTCGAAAGATGTGTGAGTTCTATTGGTCGGAC